>ERZ778514.98-NODE-98-length-85765-cov-18.489044_pt1 | contig 85765 bp, 67 predicted proteins | sample MGYA00510344_ERZ778514 | MGnify/ENA primary metagenome ERZ778514 (study PRJEB29527, sample SAMN07138968) | mouse gut metagenome | material: feces | host: mouse | place: China:Nanjing | collected 2016-01-25 ...
CACAGCCTATCTTGGGCTTGAAAAATCAAGCCATTAACTGAATATCCCTAAATTACGGGCACACCGGCCGTTTTTTTATGCGCCGATGTGCCCGTAAATTGCCATGCGGGGGAAGGATACGATTATTTTACGTATTCCTTGGTGGTTTTGTTGCCGCGGACCACTATGTAGAGGTCGCCGGCTGTGGGGTTGTCAACGCGTACACCCTGGAGGTTGTAGTAGATGGTAGCGGCTGATTGGCTGTCGGCTTCGATTTCGTCGACTGCACCTATAGCCGATTCTACAGTTAAAGTCCCTAAAGTTCTGTTGTATGTGATGTCCCATTTCCCGGGTACGATAGAATAATTATAATCATATTCGATAGGGATACAGGGATAAGTTCCTGGAGTTGTTATTTCGGTACTTTCATAAGGGTGAAGCCAATGTTTTACGACATCTAAGACCATAAACCTTAATACAAACTCGCTCTTATTTTCCACAACGACAATTTAAGCTTTCCATATTCCACTGGTAGGGTCATCATCCAAAGTCATTTTTGTGGCAGACCAATTTGCTCCTCCTTCAGGGAAATTGCCCCAAATTTCATAATACTGAGTCAAATCAGCCCAGCTACCGGTCACTGTTATTGTCATTTTCTCGGGATTGAATACAATATGCGGATTTTCCACACCCACTCCATCGCCGAAATTAAGGTTTTCGCCCGGTCGCCAGACATAATTTATTTCATTAAGCGACAATGTCGCGCCGCCATAAACACCGGCATTTTCCCAAGTGCCGTCCGTAATCTTGAACTCCGACAGTATCTCCCCTCGTAGTCAAAAACATAATCACCGTTATCAGTAGGAGTGAATTTACAATTTTCCTCGCCGTTTTCCCAATCATTGAAGTCACCTACAAGATAATAATCCTGTATAGGAAATTCGTATGCCACAATGTTTTTAAATTTGTTCCATGGATAGGTGGTACGTGCAGCTTCTACAGCCATAGGCCGCACATAGAGCGTGGCGTTTTCGTGCACCTTATCACCGAACAATTCACAGCCCAAATCCTCCCGGACTCCAACAGGGACTTCTGCATCATAAATAAGCCATCTACCGTTGCTACATTCCTGACGGATCGATGAAAGTTGCGAAGTTTCAGCAAGTCAAGAAAGAGCGTCGAGTAAACGCTTTCAAATTATGTCGGCATCCCGCCCCTCGGCCCGCATCGGGCCTCTGCCGGCGCCATGCACTTGCAAAGTTAACAGCTTTTGATTGTAATGCAATAGCATATTATGGATTTTAATTTGTTGCCAGTTTCAAGCCAATAATGGACGCAATCAATGTGGATATGAAAAACAGACGCAATGGAGTAGCCGGTTCCTTGAAGAACAATATCCCGACGATTACCGTGCCGACGGCTCCTATGCCTGTCCAGATGGCATAGGCGGTACCGATTGGTAATGATTGAATAGCCTTAGCCAACAGATACATACTCAATATGGTGGACAACAGGAAGCCAGCGCCCCACATGTAGAATTCCGTTCCAGCAGTTACCTTGGCCTTACCTAAGCAGAACGTGAGGCTCACCTCAAATAACCCGGCAAGAAAAAGCAATATCCAGCTCAACATGTTTTTTTGATTCTGTTTACAATTAGGTAATCCAATGAATATTTACCGGCTCCTGAAATCCATAATATAACGAATGTGAGCAGGAATGTGAAGGCCGGTTCTTTGGCTGCGAACGGCACACCGGCATGAATCACAAAAAATGCGATACACATGGTGAACACCATAGGTATAAGCGCCAATCGGGTCAGCAACCCTAATATCAACAAAATGGAGCAACCTACCTCGCCGAATATTGCGAGAACAAGGGAGAACTCACGCCCTATTCCAAGGGGGTCAGGGAATGTTGATGACATTTGGATGAAGCCTGTGAGTTTTGACAGGCCATGAACCATGAAGAGTGCTCCGAAAAGGAGTCTGAGCGCTAACAGAGCGACGTTTATTCTACGGCTATCTGCCGGACAGGGGAATAAGATTGTTATTACATTTCTCATAATGTAGCTTTTATATTTCAGTGCAAAGTTACATACCTTTCGTGGGTTAGCTTTTTACAAATGATAAATAGCGATGCCTATTCATATAATTCGTAACTTTGCAGTCTAATGAGGCATTTAATTGTTATGGAAATTAAGGACATCATAAACCGCAGGCATGTGTTGCCTGAAGACTCATTGGCTCTTCTCTGCAGGTCAATGGAGCTGGTTCATTATCCGAAAGGCCACCATGTGCTTGAAATCGGCAAAATCGAGCGGGATGTTTACTTTATATCCAAGGGTATAGTGCGGGCATTCACTCTCGTAGATGGTAAGGAAGTGACATTCTGGATCGGCAAAGAGGGCGCGACTATTGTATCAATGATGGGATATGTAAGGAATGAACCTGGATATGAGACAATGGAACTTATGGAAGATTCTGTTCTTTATGTAATCAAGAGGGACGAATTGCAGCGCCTTTACAATGAGGATATACATATTGCCAACTGGGGTCGGAGATTTGCAGAAACAGAACTTTTAGATGCCGAAGTACGGGTAATAACTTTGCTCCTTGCGACAGCGACCGAACGTTATCGGGATTTGTTGGATAATCAGTCTGATTTGTTACAACGACTGCCGTTGGGATGCATAGCCTCATATCTTGGCATAACGCAGGTCAGTCTAAGTCGTATAAGGGCATCAATAGCCAAAGATAGTAAGCCATAAATTCAGAGTCGCAATCTTTCGCCGTCGGTGGGAACAATAACCATCCCGCTGTAATAGTCGGCAGCTTCATCTTGATAGAGTTCTTGCCTATGCGTAAGATCATCATCCTCACAATGGACAAGAACCAAATTTCTGATATTAAACATTTCCGCTAATACGGCAACATCGCGCACGGTCGAATGATACTTTTCATACGGCTGATAGATCTCCTTGTCGGCATAACGGCAAAAAGCACCGCAAATAAGGATGTCACAGTTAACTGCGTTACATGAATTGCGCAATGTCAGTGATTCATCGCCCAGACACACAATTTCTGTTCCTCCTTCCAATGTCATTCTAAACCCGGTCTGCTCTACATTGACAGAGCAGACGTCAAAGCATCTGAAAGAAACATTCTGTATCTGAAATATATCATCATTGCAGACTTCAACAAATTTTATGCAGTCGGCCATCTTGTCATAATCGGCATTCAGAAATGTCATCTGGCATATCCGGCAGATTGCATTAATAACAGATTTATTACCGTATATATTTAATTTACCGGAATACAACGAGTCTTTAACCATATTGACGACCCCTCTGATAAGCCATATTGCACCAAGCACATGATCTGCATGTACGTGTGTGATAAATAGATGGTGGATATCGGCAACCGCTATCCCGGATTTCTGAAGAGCCGCAAATATACCATTGCCACCGCCTGCATCTACTAACAGCAAAAATGATTCTGATTTTATTGCAAAGCAACTATTGTAGGAGTGTCTGGAAAATGCGCTCCCTGTTCCAATCATTATCAGCTCTGTCTCCATATCATATTGATGATAATAGCGAGTCTACATCTTCATCAGTTGTTGACCAATCTGTTACAAATCTAACCGGTGTTTCCTTTTCTCCTTTTGGTCCCCAAAGTTCAAACGAAGCAATTGCTTTCAGTTGCTCTATCTTATCACTCGGCAATATAACGAACTGCTGATTTGTTGGAGAGTCGATATATAGCTGATATCCCTTGCTTATAAACCCGGATTTCAGTTTCATCGCAAGTGAAACGGCATGTCGTCCTATAGACATATACAGATTATCGGTAAACAGCTGCAAAAACTGTACGCCCAGCAATCTCCCCTTGGCAAGAGTGGCCCCATGCAATTTTATGAGCGAATCAAACCGTGGCAATAATTCAGGACGACGTGTCACAACTGCCTCACCAAACAAAGCGCCGCATTTTGTACCTCCAATATAAAAGACATCGCTGAGTGCGGCAATATCACTCAATGACACATCTCCTCCCTCAGCGGCAAGGCCGTAGGCAAGACGTGCCCCGTCAATATACAGGGGAATATCCGCCTCTTTGCAAAGGGCTGAAATTTCAACAAGCTCACCGCGCGTATATATTGTGCCAAGCTCTGTAGGGAATGAGAGATATACCATTGCCGGCCTCACCATATACCTGTGAGTGTCATCATTGTAAAAATTCCTTATGTATTCCCTTATATCGGACACTGACAATTTACCGTAATGATTCGGAAGTGTTATAATCTTGTGACCGCTGGCTTCTATGGCACCTGCTTCATGGACATTTATATGTGCGGTGTCGGTGGCCAAGACACCATCGTTATGGTCAAGCAAACGGTCTATCACCACGGCATTTGCCTGAGTACCACCCTCAAGAAAGTACACGGCACCGTTTTTGATACCACATTCCGAGAGTATCAGTTGTTCCGCTGTTTTAGTGAATTCATCACGTCCATAGCCGACGGTGTGAAGTCCGTTGGTCTCATTAAGGCGTTTCATCACATTAGGATGCGCCCCTACCATATAATCGTTGTCGAAATAAATCATACGCAAAGATACGCATAAACTCATTCGATGCATTTAACAAATGTAAAAAAATGTCATGTCAACAACCCTCTTGAATGGATTATCGACACAAGCCGAAATCACAGTGCTTGCAATAAAAGTGTGAAAAATATTTTATAGGACAAGTCAGACCTGTCGGACGGGTCTGACTTGTCGGATTTATATGATTGAGTTTTTTTTGGGGGGGAGGTCAGCGGAGGCGGTTGCGGAGGAAGTGGTTGCGGACGTAGAGGAAGAAGAATGCCACGCCGATCAGGTTGGCGATCCATGCGCCCCAGAAGGCAGAGTGGAAGCCCCAGTGCTCGGCAAGCACACCGCCCAGCAACACGCCGAGCCCTACGCCGATGTCCCATGAAACGAGCAGGGTCGAGTTGGCAGTGCCGCGCTGGTCGTTGGTGGCGAGATTGATAAACATGTTCTGAAACGCCGGAAACATGTGTCCGTTGCCAAGTCCGATTATCAGAGCCGCGCCGTAGTAGGCCCACAGGCTGTGCACTCCGGCAAAAAGCAGATAGCCGAACAGTGACACAATGACTCCGACAGAAGCATTTTCGACAATCTTGCCTTTGCGCAGCGAACGGCTGCCGGTAAGACGCGAGAGGATAAGACCTATGGCCAGCAGCATGAAGAAGAAGCCTGAGCCCTGTGTCACGCCAAGTTCCTCTTTGCCATAAATAGCGATATAGGTGGCAAGCACGCCATAGGAAAAGGCATAGCACACCATCGCAAGCCCTTCGCTCCAACCTTTCGACAGCACGAAGCGGTCAAGCGACATCTTAGGGCGCGGCACTTTGGGTCGCGGCTTAAGCTGCAGAGTGGAGTTGATGGCGAGACCGCCGAGAGCCACGAGGAGCGACAGCACGAACAGCAGGTCGAAATCACCGACAAAGCCATATATCATCAGCGCCACAGTCGGTCCGATGGCAGTGGCGATATTGTTGCTAAGGCCGTAGAAACCGATCCCTTCGGTGCGACGTGACGAGGGGAGCACATCGATAGCCACAGTAGAATTTGACACAGTCGCCGCTCCGAACGGAAAGCCGTGGAGCGTGCGCACCACCGTAAACGCGAGCAATGACCCGGCAAGCAGATAACCGCTGAAAAACAGCGCGAAGCAGCCGTAGGTAATCAGCAGCACGAGTTTGCGTGAATAATTGTCGACGATATAGCCGCTGAAAGGACGCACGATAAGCGTCGTGAGCGTGTAGCCCGACAGAACAAACCCGATTTCCTGGCGTGTGGCACCGAAAGTCTCGCTCAGATAAAGCGGAAACAGCGGCGTCAGCAGCATGAACGAGAAGAAAAGCATAAAGTTTGCGCTCCACACCTTCAGATAGTTCTTGTTCCAAAGGCGTTCGCGTTTGAGTTCAGTCTCTATCGATTCCATAAATAAACATCATTCATTTCAATAGGCGGCCGACTGCGCGGCTTACGTGACGGAGGTCGCGCCCGGTGATGTCGTGACTGCGCGTGCCGCCGATCTGGAGCGATGGGTTCAGTTTTATTCCGCCCATTTTCAATATGCGGCCTATTGACTTCACGGTGCCTGAGGTCTGGCCGAAAAGGCGGGCAAACGGCATCGGAGTCGTGGCGGTGGCGATAACAAGCGCACGCCGCCCTTTGAGCAAAGGTCGGGGAAGACCGTGCTTCCCGTCGGCGATAAAGATATAGACGAGGCGGTCGAACATGTTTTTCAGCACACCCGGCATGTTGGCCCAATAGCACGGAGAGCCGATGATGATGCGGTCGGCGCTCTTTATCGCTTCGGCAATCGAGGCCATGTCGTCGTGTATCGGACATGCGAGCGCGCTTCGGCAGGCCATGCATCCGCGGCACGGACGTATATCCCTGTCGTAAAGGCTGATGACATCGCATTCCGCACCTGCATCCTTCGCCACAGCAGCCGCATGGGTGAGCATGCCCGAAATATTACCCTCGCGCCGCGGACTCGAATTTATGATTAATACGCGCATATCATGTTTAACGAGAAGCGGTTGAAGGTCATGACCTTCAACCGCTCATATTATTTATTACGGGATTACTTGTTGACGCGGAAGCGGTCAATACCGTCGCGGAGGAAAGCCACTACCTGACGGGCGGCAGCGATGCCTGCGTTGATATTGGCTTCAGAGGTCTGCGCGCCCATCTTCTTGGGAGTGAAGAATACGCGTCCTTCGAATTTCTCGTTGAGAGCATCGGCGCAGTCGGGCTTGATGTCGGCCACATATTTCAGGTCGGGACGAGCCTCGAGAGCGGCGGCGAGACCATCTTCGTCAATCACCTCCTTGCGGGCGGTGTTGATGAGCAGGCCGCCTTTGGGCATGAGTTCGAGGAGAGCCTTTCCGACAGATTTGCGGGTTTCGTCAGTGGCGGGGATATGGAGCGAAACGACCTGGTTGGTCTTGTAAAGCTCCTCGACAGAGTGGACGGGCACGACACCTGCCTCAACCATCACTTCGTCGGGGCAATAGGGGTCAAGAGCGCTCACTTCCATGCCGAAGCCTTTGGCGATACGGGCCACGTTGCGGCCTACCTGACCGAAAGCGTGGATGCCGAGGCGCTTGCCTTTGAGCTCGGCGCCCGATGTGCCGTTATACATGTTGCGGAATGCCATGACGGCCATACCGAACACGAGTTCGGCCACGGCGTTGGAGTTCTGGCCGGGAGTGTTTTCGACGCATACGTTGTGGGCAGTAGCTGCAGCGAGGTCAACGTTATCGTAACCTGCGCCTGCGCGAACCACAACTTTGAGGTTTTTAGCGGCGTCGAGCACTTCGGCGTCAACTTTGTCGGAACGTATGATAAGAGCGTCGACATCGGCGACAGCCTTGAGCAGGTCGGCCTTATCAGTATATTTTTCGAGAAGCACGAGTTCGTAGCCTGCATCTTCGATTTCCTTGCGGATACCGTCGACTGCGACTGCTGCAAACGGTTTCTCTGTGGCAACTAATACTTTCATAAGTTACTGTTTAAAATTATTTTATATTAACGGACGGCGTTGCAATACCAAAATTGCAGGGACGCCCGACACATGGCGTCCGCCATTATGCTGTTTGTCGCTATTTTCGGACGCACGAGCCGTGCGTCCCTACAATTTTGAGAGTTTAATCAAGTTCGGCAACATCCGCCACACCATCAACCTGATATATTCCGAACGCGGGTAAAATCAGCCATCGGGGATGCGGACGCTATATATCGCGCACCCACATTCAGATATGCGGGCTGATTAGTGCTTTGCCTCGAATTCCTTCATGCAGGCAACGAGAGCCTTGACGCTGTCGAGGGGAAGCGCATTGTAGAGCGAAGCGCGGAAACCGCCGACCGAACGGTGACCCTTGATGCCTACCATGCCCTGCGAAGTTGCGAACTCCACGAATGCTTTTTCAAGTTCGGCGTATTCGGGTTTCATGACGAAGCAAACGTTCATGATAGAACGGTCTTCAGCAGCCGCGGTGCCGACAAACATCTTGCTTGAGTCGATTGCGTCGTAGAGCACGTTGGCTTTCTCGATATCCATCTTTTCGAGTTCCTTGACGCCGCCGAGCTGTTTGTAGTAGCGGAGAGTCTGGAGAGCGGAGAAGATGGGGAGCACGGGGGGAGTGTTGAACATCGAGCCCTTCGAAGTGTGGGTCTGATAGTTGAGCATCGTGGGGATGGGACGGTCTACTTTGCCGAGAGCGTCCTCTTTTACGATCACGATAGTGACACCTGCGGGAGCGAGGTTTTTCTGCGCGCCGGCATAGATGCAGTCATATTTCGATACGTCGACGGGACGCGAGAAGATGTCAGATGACATGTCGGCTACCAAAGGCACGGGTGAATCGGGATCCTTGCGGGTCTCCGTACCGTAGATGGTGTTGTTGGTAGTATAGTGGAAGTAGTCGGCGTCGGCGGGGATAACGTAATCTTTGGGAATGAATGTGTAGTTGGCCTCTTTTGAAGAAGCTACAACTTCTACATCGCCGAAGAGTTTTGCTTCCTTGATGGCCTTGTTTGCCCACACACCGGTGTCGATATAAGCGGCTTTGGTCTTGAGGAAGTTGAACGGAACCATTGCAAACTGGAGACTTGCTCCACCGCCCAGGAAGAGCACCTCATATCCGGCAGGGATTTCGAGAAGTTCTTTAACGAGAGCGTTGGCTTCGTCGATTACAGCCTGGAATTCTTTGCTTCGGTGAGATACTTCCAGGATGGAGAGACCGGTATCGGCGAAGTTGAGCACTGCGTCGGCAGTGTTTTTGATTGTGTACTGGCTCAAAATTGATGGGCCTGCGTAAAAGTTATGTTTCTTCATTGCGGTGAGGAATAAAATTTACAATGTTTTTTGCAAATGTAATCATTTTTATTGTAATACCGCGACAAATTAAAGAAATTTTTCCTTTATTCCTCCATTTTGTCAAATCCCGCGACATTTTGCCACAATTTTGAGCCAAAACCAAGAGCTATATACTATAATAGTATAATATCCGAAACTTTTTGTTTTGCGCATATACCACGGAGCGCCCTTCCCGGGCTTGGGTTATGGGGTGGTATTGTGAGCCGGGGTCTTCGCCCGCTCCGCGGTCTGCGAACCCCGGTTAATCACGGGCACGAGCCTCCGGCTCTCCGTGGGATGATATGTGACACATATTTTAAGAGCAAACGCGATAATGCTCAGTTGCCATGTCTCCGACACGACTTTGCTTTTGAGACAGAGTCGGAGCAAAGTGTGATTTTTTTTAATGTAAAAAAATATATTGTTTACGGCCCCTGCAAAACATTTTTTATTATCTTTGTGGTGAATTACCATTGAGCCAAAGAGTTGACCGTGGCAATTCATACATTTTTGATAAAAGGTGTTATTGAAATTTTATCTTCCAATATCGAACTTGGCGGTTTGAAAATGCAGTGAAGATGAGATTTGCAATGGCACCGCATTGATAGCTTGTATCCTGTCGTGACCGACAGTTTATATAGCAAATCGGTGTGGGGCTATTGTTTTATCTACTGCAAGGGTACCGCCAAGACCCGATATTGAGATAAAACAATGATACAGTTCCTACACCTTTTTTATATCCAATCGCAAACGTTTCTTCGGGAGCTGAGAGACACACAATTCATTACTATACTATGCACCCAATTTATTCTTTGAAAAAATTTCTTCCCTTTATTTTGCTGTCTTTAATATCGTTCACCACTACCGGCCAACGAATTGCAGTTCTTGAGTTTTCGGCTGGAGTTGGTGTTTCCTTAGGTGATGTAGATGGACTTTCATCTATATTTACAACTTATTTTCATCCTTATAATTATACCTTAGTTGAACGGTCTGAAATCGATCGAGTTATAGACGAACAACAATTACAGAGAAGTTCTATAACTGAATCTCAAATGATTAATATTGGCAAAATACTTAATCTTTCGAAATTAGTTGTGGGAAAAATTAACATTATTGCCGGTGAATACAATGTTGATGTGCGTGTTATTAATGTTGAAACGGGAGTTATCGTCGCAACAGATGGAGCCTCTTTTCCGCATGGTTCATATAGGAATAACATGAAGAATTTGGCAGAATCCTTATCTTCTCGCCTTTCATCTTCAAGCGACATAGGGCAGGTTGCAGCTACACCGCCAAGTTCACTTCCTCAATCTTTGGTCAAGAAGTTTAAAAAATATCCCGAAGTTTTTGACATTGCTGTATATTACGACAATAATATATATTTTATTTCAGAAGATACTCTTCCTGAATTATTATCATTTCCCGACAATGATGGAGAATTGTATCATATAAGTTCTGTAATGATAAAAGGCGGCGAAGACGCTTATGGAGTAGGTGTTGTAAATGGATTAGATCTTTGTCCTCCTAAAATAGCAGTCCCAATGATTAATCTCTTACCCGATACTAAATCCGGCGCTATTATTCTTCAGAATATTGACCGGATTAATAATATTATAAAAAAAGCGGGCGGCCAGCCAATGGAATCGAAATACTGGATGGATATACCAGGTTCAGATTTTCTGGGAGTACTAAATGTCCCTGAAAAAACATTTGAAAAGCCGACCTCTCAGAATGCTTTTTTTGCACATCATAAGCACTTATGTCGACTGATATGGTCCTTTAGTGAAATGAAAAAAATGGCTAAACGCTGATGAGTAAATTTGCTATTCCGAAAAGTCTCTCGTCTGAGATTTATATTATGCGTCAGGGCAATAAGGTAGAGAAAATCATGATACAGTAGGCACTTTATGATGTTATATAGAGCCGCAGATTCGGGGTGACCGGGTCTGCGGATTTTTTTTACACGCTCGCACGTTCCGCGGGTTCGGGCTATGGGGGAGTGCCTCTGCCCCGCCCTACGCGGCGCTACGGGAATCTCGGTGGGTGATGATACAACGAGGCGGCGAAGTGCGTGGTGAGACTGCGTGCACCACGGAGCGCCCTTCCCGGGCTTGGATTATGGGGCGACATTGCGTGCCCGGGGTCTTCGCCCGCTCCGCGGTCTGCGAACCCCGGTTAATCACGGGCACGAGCCTCCGGCTCTCCGTTGGATGGCTGATAAGGCGTTTTTTTTTGGGGGGGGGAGGGCGGTGTGGGGAGAGAGGGAGGGCGGACGATATGGCGTGGGGATCGGTAAAATTAAACAAAAGCACAGGTGAACAGGCGGTTGTGAGCGAGAGACAGGATGGGGATAAGAGATGTTAGAGAGCGTTTGAATTTAAACAGTCTCTAAAGTAAGTAGTAAGTATTGGAATTTCTTTCAATCCATACGCTTTCTGAAAAACATACGAAATCGTTGGGAAATGATGCAAAAATTATGCAAAATCATATTTGTATGATTTTGGCACTATTGTTTGCAATTTTTTATTATCTTTGCCTAAATTAAACCAACACATACCGTATCATCATTTCTTGAGATCATGGATGACCACAAAACCTTACACCTTATAGCTGACACCGGCATACAATTTATCACAAACGAGGTTGAATTCAATGCATCGGAACCGCTTGCTCTGAAAAGCGGCCGTATGCTGCGCTATTCGTTTGTGGAGAATGTCGACCCGTTTGACGGACATATCAGTTTCGACCTGCTTTTCAATCATGTTGACAAAAACTGCTGGATACCTGTGAAGCAACTGCGCAACGAGGGATATATCTCGCATTATCAGAACGGCACCGAGGAGCTTGACGAGACCGGAGTGCCGCGGATGCGCGAAGATGCGTCGACCGAACTGCTTGAGTCGTATGCCGACGATGACGACGCGATAATCAACATCAACACGTTTGAGAGCTACCGCGTGAAAGACCCGGCAAATCCGGCCGACAAGCTTCCGGCGTTTGAGCTGCTGCTTGGCAAGTGGCTGCCGATGCCGATGTTTGAGACCGACTCTTCGGGCGCTACGGCAGGTGTGCCGACGGGATGGTGCCGCGTGATGATACGGCGCACGGGCGAAGGCTCGGTGAAGGGAAGCGCGCGCTATAGTCTGACATGGGCTTTTGACACACATCTTGCCGATAATCCGCTGTCGACATATTTCCCCTATTTCTTTGACGAGACTGAGAAGAAGAAAAGTTTCGCGTTGTGCAACAAGCCTGACGTGCTGTTCAATTTTCTTTCCGTCGCCGAGGAGCAGAATGCAGTGTCGCAATATATAGCGTCGCTTTTAGGCATCAATCCCGACAAGCTGATGCATCACCGATATAAGTTTATCGGTTATTACATCTATCTTATAAATTTCCTTCGGCTGAGCGGTGCGTCGCCAAAGGTGGTGCTCTATAATCCGACCGACGGCGATGTTAATGTCGACATGGTGCTTGACATCGGCAATTCGCGCACGTGCGGCGTGCTCTTTGAGGACGGTGACTTCACCCGCTCGGTGATGCTCGAACTGCGCAACCTGACTTCGCCGTGGATTACGTATAAAAATCCGTTTGACATGCGGCTGGTCTACCGCCGCGCCGATTTCGGCAACGACCTGATACTGCCCGAGGAGGCATTCAACTGGAAAAGCATAGTGCGAGTGGGCGAAGAAGCGCGTGAGCTTGTCTACCATTCAATCGAGGACGCAGGGATAGCCGAGCGCGCCAACAACTACTCTTCACCCAAGCGCTATCTGTGGGACAAGAAGAAGTCGCAGGCGAGATGGGAATATCTCGTGACCGAGACTGACCCGTTCAACATACGCCAGTCGCCCAATATCTTTCTTGAGAATTTCACCGATATGTTTGACGAACGCGGCATATTCAAGGAGAAAGCCGACACGGTCAATATATTCGACATGTCACCTGAGGATACGGACAGTGACTGCCATTATTCGCGGTCGTCGATGATGACATTCGTGATGGTGGAGGTGCTGCAACAGGCAATTGCCCAGATCAACTCGCCGTCATTCAGAGCCAAACACGGCCGCATCGACTGCCGCCGCCGTCTGCGCAATGTCATAATCACCTGCCCGACGGCGATGCCCCGCGCAGAGCAGATCACGCTGCGCCAGAGCATGGTCGACGCGCAGAAGGCGATGCTGAGATGCAACAAATCGCTGACGCCGATCAATGTCATACCGTCGCCCGAATCACTCAAGAACACCGACGACTATGACATGAATGCCCGGCGTGAGTGGAGCTATGACGAGGCATCGGCCTGTCAGCTTGTCTATCTTTACGCTGAAATCGCGCAACGCTACAACGGCAAGATCGACAAATTTTTCGAGGCCAAAGGGCACAGGCGCCGCGAGTTTGAGGAAGAGGGTTACGGACACAACTCGCTCACGATAGGCTCTATCGACATAGGCGCAGGCACTACCGACATAATGATATGCTCTTATAAATATGAGGGCGAGGAGCAAAGCTCCATAATACCGGTGCCGCATTTCTACGACAGTTTCTATGTGGCCGGCGACGACATATTGCGCAATATAGTGCAGCGTTATGTGATTGAAGGGCCTGAGAGCGGCATCCCGTTCATGGGAAGCATACACAGCGCGCTGCTTGCGAGACTGATGGCGATGAGCGACGAAGAGCTGCGCGCGTTGCCATGCACGCGGTCGAAATATACCGATGTGTATCGCACATACGCGGAGGATATCGTAGGCTGCCACTCGCCGGAACGGCGCGAGGAGCGCACGCGTTATTTCGCGTCGGTGCTGCTGCGTGACTTCTTCGGCTACGACAGCGCGATGATGTCGTTCAGAGACCGTCAGGCCCGTGTCGACTTCAACACCCAGATATCGGTGCCGATAGCCAGAGTGATGATGGATCTGCTCCGGCGCAAGTTTCCGTCGCGTGTCTATACCTACGACGAGATATTCCATGACCTGAGGCCATCGGAACATCTTCTCGACCATTTTGAGAACCATTTCGGGTTCAGGTTTGAAGAGCTTTCATGGCGCTATGATCCGGAGGAAATAGCATCGATGGTGCGCGCCACGATGGAGCCTCTGATGAAGCAGCTGTCGATATTGCTCTATGCCTACAAGTGCGATATTCTGGTTATGGCGGGTCGCCCCACCACAATTGATGCGATACCGGAGCTGTTCATCAAGTATTATCCGATGTCGCCCGACCGCATAATATGCCTCAACGACTACCGTGTCGGCACATGGTATCCGTTTGCCGACGGACAGGGTTATTTCTACGATCAGAAATCAGTTGTGGCCGTAGGAGCGATGGTTGGATACATGGCATCGACAACCGGTTTCAACGGCATGCGCATCGACTTCAAAGAGATGATACGCCGCATGAAGCCGACAGCCAATTTCATCGGTTTCTATGACGACAAGACACAGCAGGTGAAGAAATCGCTGCTGCTTCCCGACAAGTCGAACGCTTCGGCCACTATCGGATCGTTCCCTGTATTTCTGGGGTGCAAGCAGTTTGACTCTCCCCTCTATCAGGCGCGTCCGCTTTACGGACTTTATTTCAACGGCAAACGTCATGAGCCTGTGCGCATCACTCTGACCCGGTCATATCAGGAGGACCGCGAGGTTGTTGAAATCGAAGAGATAACCGATATCCAGGGGAACACGCTGCCGAAGTCGACAGTAGAGATAGTGCAGCAGTCAATCGTGTCAGACGGAAAGCACTGGCTCGACAAAGGAGAATTCGAACTCTCACTAAAGTAACCAATCACAGCATCAGCGCAACATCATGAAAAAATCGATACAGACCCAGATCAACAATATAAATGATGCCCTGGCGTGGCTCAAGGTGAACAAACCGGAGCAATACGAGCAGCGCTTCCTCCAGCTTGTGGGCGAGCGTTGCCGTCTGCGCAAACTTGCCGCCACCGAACTTGAAAATCCGGCCATAGCGGCATACGGAGAGAGTCAGAAAGGGAAATCATACGTAATCACCAATCTGCTGAGCGACAACGGCAAGCCGTTTACGGTCAAGACGCCGGAGCGAGAATATGATTTCGTAAAGGAAATCAACCCCATCACCAACAATGTTGAAGCCACGGGAGTGGTGACCCGCTTCACCACCTTCGGCAACGAGCCGGGACGCTACAATGCGGAGTATCCGGTGATGATAAAACTGCTCGGCATAAGCGAGATAGCAACAATACTCTGCGACGGCTACCACAGCGACATAACCGACTACAGCAGCTATTCTGACAATGAGCTGAAAGATATCTCCACGGAAATCTACGACCGATATAAGGAGCGACAGCCTATCGCCAATCCGGTGGTAGTGGAAGATGATATCCTCGACATGAAATATTATCTGCAACGCTGCACGGGTGGAAGCACGCAGTCGCTGATACGTTCGCCCTATTTCGAGCGCGTTGCCCTGATAGCCCGCAAGGTGGAAGCCTCGGAGTGGAGCGACATATTCGCGCCGCTGTGGCACCGCAATGCCACGCTGACGCGTCTGTTCCAGCGGCTTAGCGACGCACTGCGCAACCTCAACTATGCCAAGACGGTGTATCTGCCGATATCAGCTGTGCTCAACACCAACCAGACGCTCATGTCGGTGCAGCGCATCAACGAGCTCGGGCAGAAAGAGAAAGATGAAGAAGCAGCGTATACGAAAGTCTGCATAGCCGAGCCCGGAGGAGGTAACCGCGTGATAGAGCGTTATGACAAGAGCGAACTGTCGGCATTGTGCGCCGAGGCGGTGTTTAAGGTTGAGGAACGTTTTCTCAACTCCGAACTGTCATACGACATGACAATGATAACCGACCCGGCGGTCAGAGCCAAGCTTCCGGAGGGAACATTCAAGAAAGACATAATCAGACACACCGACCTGCTTGACTTTCCCGGAGCGCGCGCCCGCAACCAGCTCAAGGAGGAAAATCTCGACAAGACCGATGCCAAGAGCGCGATGACAAACGACGCCAACGTGTATCTGCGCGGAAAGGTGGCATATCTGTTTAACCGCTACAGCGACTGCGGACTGATAAACATACTGCTGTTTTGCCACGACAACGCGCAGCGCAACGATGACACTCTCTACATAACCATCGAGAACTGGATAAAACAGTATGTGGGAGACTCGGCGCAGCAGCGCGCACGCACACTCCGTCTCACCGGAGGAGTGTCGCCATTCTTCCTGATAGCGACAAAATTCAACATCGACATGACAATGGCCGACGCCGATGCCGATGATGTGGCCAACTCCCGCACGGCTATAGACCAGCGCTGGAGCGACCGCTTCAATGTGGTGCTGTATAAAGAGGTAATCCACGGAAATGACGCCGAATGGTTTCAGAACTGGATTTCAGAGGGGGAGACTTTCAAAAACACGTATCTGCTCCGCGACTACAAATATTCGGGCGACACGGGCAAGGGAAACAATCTGTATACCGGCTTCCGTGAGACAGGCCGCGAACAGAAGCCTGCTATGGACGCCGAGTATTACGAACGGATGAGAACATCGTTTATCGAGAGTCAGCACACACGCAAATTTTTCGCCAATCCGGCATGCTCGTGGGATGTCGCGGCCACACAGAACAACGATGGCGCGCTCTACCTTTTCGAACAGCTTGCCGTGGCTGCCGCCAACATGGAGGTGACGCGCCGCGAACTGACAGCCTCGACGCTGAAGAGCATAGGCAAATCGCTTTACGACATACTCAAGAGCTATTATCACGCCAACGATGCGGCGGCGCAACTGCTTCAGGACATGAACCAGGCGTGCGCCATACGCCGCGAGCTGATATTTGCGTGCAACCGCGACAGTTACTTTTTCGGGCGCATGATACGCGAGCTCCAGATAACAGAAAAGGAGCTTTACAACTGCATTTACGATCTTGTAAACTCGTCGGAGATGAATGACTCGCGCAACGATTCGCGCAATTATGAAATCATACGCAAGGATATCGGCCGCCGTCTTGACCGCTGCACCACCGACGAGATGAAGTGGGAATGCGTCATGATGGGCTACAATCTGCCTGACCGCGAGGCCGCCGAGGCGTTTCTCGCCGACAAAGGAGTTGACGCCGGCAAGCTGTTTGCAGGCAATTTCAAGCGCAAGACCAATTCGGCCATCATAGCCGAAAGCGTGTATAACGCGTGGACTGACTCCATCAAGAAGCCGGAAGCCATCAACAGGCTCTGCGACAACGGCTCGTTTGACCCGATCGAGATGTCGGCGCTCGTCGACAACATCGAGCTCACGGCACGCAAGCTGCGACTTGAGGAGACTCTTGACAGAATTATCGAGGAGCATGTGAAGGTAATGAATGTAAGCAGCGTAAACCTCAGTCTGATAGCCGACCTTATGGCGTCGAAAATCAATGACTTCATCGGCGACCTCGGTTACGGACAGCGCAGTGAGGAAGAACGTGACGCGGCCGCCCGTCTCATTGATGACAACCCTATGAAATTCGACCCGCTCGAATATATAGTGAAAGAGCATCCCGAGAATTACACATCCGAGGAACTAACCGAAATGTTCGACCAGCTTATCGACCGACCAGACGGGGTGACACAGGCGTTTGAGAACAATTATTTCAGATGGGTGGAATTCATGATCGTGTCATTCCTGCTCAAGGGACAGATCATAGACTATGACATCGAAGCCAACGACCGCATGGGCCGACTGATAGAGCGCATCATAAAGTAATCGGCATAACAATCACGCTGACAATATCAAATAATCTTTACGACTTACTCCAAAAGAATATAAAATGAAACGAATCAATATCGAGAACGAAAGCAACGGTAACGGACATGGCCGCAGCCATGTCGGCGGTCTGATATGGCGTTATCTGCTGTTTCTGGTGCTTTTATTCGGATTTCTGCTATTGCTCAAGTGGCTTCTGTCGCTGCCGGAAAGCCACAGCTATGACTCAGATGCAATCGATATCGTGCACAACGATAACTATTATGACGATCTCGACGATGATATCATCAACAATCAGGTTGTGAAGATACCTGACTATTATGTCAAAGATGACGGAACGACAGACGAACGTTTCTATAAGGAAAATCCGGAGTTGCGCGAGATATTCGAGGAGGAGCTTCCGAGCAACAACGGCAATTTCCGCAATCCGATACCGGAGCTTCCGCGTCCGGAGGAGAATTATATCAGACCGGTCGATCCGCGCGACATCATCACACCTGACGATGACCCCTACAAGCAGATTGACGGCACGCGCATCGATGTCATCCTCGATGATATCTCAGAGTCGAATTTCAACAATTTCGCCCGTCAGCTCAAACAGCTTTATCCGGGTGACAATGTCAAAATCGACTATTACAACCCCGAGGCCGGACTGATACAGATAAAAGTCAATCCGTCGGAGCGTGAAACTGTAAAGGAGAATATTCGCGGGCGCATCACGGATATCGACTACAAGATGTTTGACGATGTGATATTCAACGATATCGCCGCGCCGTCGGCCACATACAACGACCCGGCATTCAAGAACCGCCGTCAGAGCTGGCACTTCGCACCTATCCAGGCTTATGAGGCATGGGATATCACCAAAGGCTCGGAAGATGTTGTGGTGGCAGTGGTCGACAGCTATATCGACATAACTCACCCCGAGCTGAAGGGACGCATCGTGAAGCCCTATAGCGTAGAGCGCAAATCACGCAATGTGCTTCCGCCTGCACGCCCCTACTCTTTCGGCCGCGACGAGGACACACCCGTCTATCACGGCACGCATGTCGCGGCGCTTGCGGTGGGTGCACTCAACAACGGCAAGGGAGCGGCCGGTCTTGCCCCCGGATGCAAACTGATGCCGATATCGCTCGGCGAAGATATGAGTTCAATCTCGATACTCGAAGGGTTGCTGTATGCCATCAACCAGGGGGCAGATGTTGTCAATATATCTATAGGCAGAGTGTTTCCTGACGGAACCGACATGGTGTCGCTCGAAGAACAGCTCGAATACATCAAAAATGCCGGAAAATATCAGGAGGATGTATGGGACTATGTGTTTGACCTGGCCGACAAGAAGAACTGCACGATAGTGTGGGCTGCAGGCAACTTCAATGTGCTTTCAGGGATGGACGAGACGAAGCGCAGCGAGAGCACTATCAGGGTGAGCGCCGTCGACCAGCAGCTCAAGAAGGCATCGTTCAGCAATTTCGGCAACTACGCGTCGCAGGGGGTCAACTATTCCGACATCTCCGCTCCGGGAGTCGCCATCTACAGCGCCGCGCCCGCCAACGGCTACGGATTCAGCCCGGGCACCTCAATGGCAGCGCCGATTGTGTCGGGAGCCGTGGCTCTGATGAAATCGGTCAATCCAAATCTGACCAACAGCCAGATAAAAGAGATACTCGACAAGACCGGCAAGACAGTTGACCGCGACGGCCATATCGGCAAACTGATACAGGTGCGCGACGCACTCGAACAGGCCGCGGCCAATGTTGCCAATTACGACAAGATAAAGGAAAATCCCAACAGCATCACCGGCACGTGGCAGACTACGGAAGAACGAATTGTCACCGACTCCGAGACCGGCGAACCGACCGGCGAGATGACTCACATATTTCTGAAGTTCAACTCCATCAACAGCGGCACAATCTACTACAAGACCGACGGCGGCTGCATGTACAGCGCACCATTCAAAAGCACACTGAGCAACGACAAACTCGTCATCAGGCAGCAGGGCGTAGCATCGGGGTCATGCGCGCGTCCGTTTGCAGAAGTCACCATAGAGTGCAGCCGCGGAGAGAACGGCATGCTCAAATGCCGGTCGTATTACAACGGGGAAAGCAGCGGAGGCAGTTATTTCCTTGTAAGAAGCAATGCTACATTCTGACACAGACAAGCAAGTCATAAGAGTTATTTTGTATATTAATTGATTTAAAATCATGACAATGGAGAAGAAAGGCCGGATAGGCATGGGCAATATCATATCACTGGCAGGGCTTGCACTGCTTGGATTTTTCACATTTATGGGAGCATTGATGCTCACATCGGGCAATCTCGGTGCGGCTGCCGGCATAGCGGTGGCGACAGTGGTTGTGATGAGTCTGCTGCTCGGAGCCGCCGTGTATTGCAAAAAAGCCGACACAGACTTCACCCGGTGGAAGAAAGTCGAGATTGCCGCGCTCGTGGTGTTTGCGGCAGCAGCAGTGTATCCGGCCCGTTATGTGATGCATTTTTTCGATGTCATGTCGCACAAAGAGGAGCTTCAGAAAGCGGCTGATGCTGATGCTGACAATCTGCGTGGAATGTTTCGCAGCTACGAGGAAGCCGAGCGTTCGGCACTTGCAGTCACCACGACCGGACTTCAGAACGCATTCGGAGAGGAAAGCGACATCAATGTCAGAGACTATTACGAGGCGGCAGCCATAAAGAATTACGAGGATATCGAGAGCTGGATGCTCAATGAGCGGCGCCTGCTGCTTGGCGACACAGGCGCCGAGGGAATGGCACCCTATCTCACCTACAAGCATAATGCCGACTCTCTGATAACCGAGTGGGCCGCAGATGTGAAAGTGTGGGACGTGATGGCTGTAGGCCGTCAGTCGAAGGTGCCCGGCGAACTGGCGCCCGCTATCGCCGACAACCTTACATTACGGTCGCAGTCGGGGAAACTTCCGGTAATCGTCTATAACGACGGAGTGTATGAGCTGAGCAATGCCAGCCAGACGGTGACAATAGGCGAGCCAGAACTCGTTTTCGAGAAGAGCATCACCACAACCGGGCCGCTCAATATAGCGAACATCATTATATATATAGTTATAATCGCTATGACCGCAGTGCAGTATATGATGACACCGCGGTCGGAGAAAACAGAGATAGGCGACGGCCAAAATATCATGGAATATGACGGAGTGAACCGTCTGTAAAACCAAGCTACCTAACTGTAAGAGGGTGTTTGAATTTATATTCAATCCAAGTTCAAGAAACCAATAAAAAAACAATCATACTACTATATGGCACTCACAGAGCAGCAAGTGAACATGGTAATGTCACAGAGCGTCGAGCAGATAAAAAAATATATAACCCAGGGGCTGATACAATTTCCTGATGACCTTGCGAAATATAAGGACACACCGAAATACAAGGCCATAGAGAAGGAACTGTCAAGCATACCGAGTCAGGAGGCAGTCAACAGGTGGAAGGAAATCGAAGCGATGGGACAAGGTGACAGCGCGGCGCTCGCAGCCGCATTGTCAGACTTCATATCGCGCTTCGGGTCGTATGCCGGCAACGGCACGCTCGTGGAGCAGGCACGCAGACAGTTTTCATCAATGACAGCCGAAACCGAACGCAGCGACTGGGAGTCGGCCGACAAGGAGTCGGTCACCGCGCTTCTGACGCACCGCCGCAAGTATCCGTCGACATCCCACGAGACGGAAATCGACAATCTCGTGTGGGCGCTGACCGATAAGGACAACGCCATGCAGATAAACCGCTATATCCAGGAATTTCCCAACGGCCTGCACCGTATGGAGGCTCAAGACATGCTTGGAGCGCAGGAGCTATGGAAAGGGGTATCGACCGACGCCGACCTCGTGACCCTGTCAGACTATATACAGGAGGAAAGTCTTTCTCCGTTTGTGCCGCGTGCCATGGAGATGCTGCAGGAGTTGAAGCGCGCCGAGATAGTCAAGATGCTTGAGAATCCGGGGACGTATAAAGTGGACTTTCTGAAGCTGCTTATCGATGAGGAAATCTTCACGAAGCATGAGCTTATAGCCCACGGCGTGTGCACAGAAGGGACCTTCGACATGCTCTACAATTCGCCCGAGCTGCCCTCGATAGAGCAGAACGAGAATTCAAATCCGGAGATATCGAAGGGTGCGACCGATGTGTTTCTTTTCGGCATACCGTCGTCGGGCAAGACATGTGTGCTTATGGGTCTTTTAGGGTCTCGTAACTTTGTATATGACAATGCCGCGTCAGGCCCTGGGGGAACATACGCCGACAACCTGAGCATCTATCGCCGCCACAACAAGGCGCCCGGTCGAACCTACGGCAACTTCGTGGCCCAGATACAGGGTGTGGTGTACAGAGACAAGAGCGAGACTACCTACCCTATCAATCTCATCGAGATGTCGGGAGAGGAATTTGCGATGAAGATAGCGCTCAATCCGGAAAATCTCGTTGATTTCGAGGATATGGGTACCGGCGCCACCAAACTGCTTACGAGCGACAACCGCAAAATCATATTCATAGTGATTGACCCGACGGCCGACGGACTGATAAAACTGTCGTCGACGCTTAAGGACGGATCGCCGATCACACGCATCGTGGAGCAGGATATCATCATAACAAAGATGGTGAACATGCTGATAAAAAATCCGAAGGTGCTGAAGAATACCAATGCGATACACTTCATACTGACGAAGGCTGACACGCTGGGCAGCCGCGAGGAGAGAGACAAAATAGCGGTTGAGCGTATCAGAAGCCTGTATGGCAAGACTATCATGACCCTGCGCGACATCTGCAAGTCATATTCAATCAACAAGTCGACCGACTATCAGCCGTCGCTGTTCACGTTCAGCCTCGGAGAGTTTCATGTCGGCGACCTTTTCGAATATGACTCATATGATGCAGACAAGCTGATGAATATAGTGACATCGATGGCTCAGGGGCGTAAGGAGAAAGGATTTTTCAACAGCATACAGAAAAAGATGAGCTGACACAAGCAGCTCATCACAGGATAAAACAAGTAAGAGTGCGTTTGAATTTAAACTGTATTAACAATAATATAGAAAGAAAGTAAAAACTTCAAATTAATCCTGAGGTCTTTTATGATTTAAATCCAAACACTCTATAAGTCATACAACAATATCGAGATATGGCCGTATCATTAAAAATAAAAGGCAACAAGCGCACCAACGAGGGGATAGGAAATGACCTGGTCAGCATCGGAGACAACAGATTTCCGGTAATCGACGCGCAGTATCCAGGCACAAAGGGGGCTACGGATTTCATAGTGATCCGTCACCTTCATGACAAAAGCGTCTACACGATAGTGTGCAAGAATGTGACACCGTGCGACTCCAACCGGGAGGGGACACTGTATATATCGGTGTCTGTTCCGGTGAAGGAGCATGTGGCGGGGCTGTTCAATATGCTTATCGAGCTTCAGAACGCCTACAAGAGCACCTGCATGACCTACGACGGCACAATGTACCACTTCATGGCGCGCAACGACATAGCGCAGCCGTTTGAGAAAATCATAGCCGCGCACAAGGTGTCGCATTATCCCTACAAGACGGTGGCAACAAGCGATGACACTACATCGATGGCTTATCTTTTCATGACACCTGAGCAGATCAGCGACTTGCTCAACGACCCGATGCGCGGAGAGTTCAGCCGCTACGGCCAGGTGGTGCTGGTGCCGGTAAGCGACCCGTCGCAATATGTGTCGACACTCAATATTCCGGCCAAGATATGGCGCAGCTACAAGATATATGTCAACGGCCGACAGACCGGTCAGACACTTTCAGACCCGAACAAGACGGTGACGATAACGCTGCCGGAAACTGCAAGCCATGAATCAGTATCCGCGACATTCTCGATAGCGCAGGCCCGCGACACACGTATGCCTGGGATAGCTGTAGACGACGAGGCGCAGATAATATATCTCAACATGCAGCCGAAGCTGAAGCCGGTTGTAAAACCGACTGTCGAGACCTCAGAGTTGACCGAAAAGAGAGCGGCGTCAGGAAGCAAGAAGCCATATATACTGATAGCAGCCGGCACTATAGCGGTGCTCGCGGTGCTTGCTTACGTGCTGTTTTTCTCACCAAAGGAGGAGAAACCACAGAAGCATAAAGAGAAGGCTCCGATCGAGACTCCAAAAAATCAAGACGGGGATAACAATCCAGAAGCAGCCCTTGACGGTGACAATCCTGACGAAGCAAAGACAGACGCTGACAGCACTGGCGGTGGAGAAGAAACGCCGGAGACAACGGACGGGAAAAATCCCAAAGAGACAACTCCGTCGGATAAACTTCTTAATCAAGACAAAGATAGTGGAAATAAGGCGAACCCGGATGTCAAAGCAAAACTGTTAGAAGATTATAACTCAGACAAAGCCGCCATCAATAAAGCCGAAGATCTTTCATTCGGACTGTTCCGGAAAATACATCGCAGACATACGAACTATGACCAACAGGCCGGCTATCTCGAATTTAAAAATAAAGTTGATTTTATAAATGAGGTTGTAGAATACATCAGCGGCTTAAATGAAAAAATCAGTTCAAGTGATTATAAAGCAAAGATACAGTCATTAGCCGACAAAGCAGGAGCGCTTGGGCTTAGCGGTCTTAAGGCAAAACTTGAACAGCGTATAGCCGGGGGAGCCGGAGATATCAACAATAGCAAAAAGATCAATAATAAATTTTGATTGCGACAAATAACGGATATGAAACTATTGAAACAGATATTGATATTTATAGCGTTTACCGGCGCTATCTACGGCATATTCACATTAGTCACCAGACAGAAAGAAGTTGTGAATACGGCAGCACTGTCGGCCGGCAACCACGAGCAGATAATCAAGGAGATAGACCGCGACTGGAGCGGACTGACCGACTGGGACGAAGAGACATACAACCGCCACAACACGATGGTGGCACAAAGTCTCAACGCCGGCATCATCAACGAGCTTGACCGCAAGACACTCATAGACCGTATCAACAAGGCGGCTTACCAGAAATGTGTTTCGGCGATGGACCGTGAGTTTGCGCGCGCAGACTGCAACGGCGACAAGCTTGCCGACAATTATGCCGGCCTGCAGACCATACTCATGAACGAGCGCGGTCTGGCAAGCAACCGCCAGATAACTGAAGTGAGTAAAGTGTATAATCTGTATCAGCGCATCATCGCTTTCAACAACAAGCCGCTGGGGTTAAATCCACGGTTTGACAGCAGCAATGACAGCTGGAATTCGTGGACCGGCCATCAGGACAGAATATCGAAGCAGAAAAATGAATTTGTCACTGACCCGATATTCCAAAACAGGCTCAAAAATATCACGGCAATCAGGCGTATCCACGACACAGACAGCAAGCTTCAGGAAGCGCGCAGCAAATTTTATGACCGACTGAGCAGCGAGATATGCTCATATTACGACAATGAGGCAACTGATCTGAGACGCGCTCAACATGCAGCCGACAAGTCTGCAATGGGAGATATCAGAGATAAAAAATCAAGACTATCTTCTCGAATGACAAATCTCAGGGTCAACCTTTCAAACGAGAGATATCTTAATCCGGGGCATGACATTTTCAATCGTTTGCGTTATCTTAGCAAGGAAATAGAATCGATATGAACAAAGGGATAGCAATCATAGCATTGACAGCGGCGCTTTCCACCACAAGCGGCTTTGCCGCCCGAAGGATGTCGGAACAACCGGTGACAGCCGGAGCCGACAGTGTGACGACGGAGCAGCCTGCAAACCGTGAACTGACCGAAGCCAAACGTAAAGCAGCCAAGCTAAGAGCCGAAAACCGCTCTCTGTGGAATGCGCTGAAAGCGGCTCTGCCCTATGCCGAAGATGGCAATCATGCGTTGCAAGCCTGTCAATCGGTCAATCTTGACACAGTCGATTTCGAGATGCTTGAAGGAGAACTTAAAAATCTTGAGACGCTTGCTCCGTACTCTGATAAGATCAAGTCACACGCTGAGAGTCTCGGCAAATTTATCAGTATCGCGCGTGAATACGACGAATGCCGGGGGCTGTTTGATATGCCTTACAGCCAGGCAAAAACAGACAGCGTCGAGAACAATCTTCTCAATATATATGACGCCGGAGAGGGAATACTGACCGAGATTCAGTTCAACCAGATAGACAGCCTCTATAAGAAAGCTGACAAATATCGCGATGCAGTCATAGAGTTTGACAATATTGTCAAAGCCATCGATGCCGAAACCGAGCAATTTCGTGACAATGAAAAAGCCGATAGGATATGCTCACAGGAGATTGAGCGCATATTGGAAGAACGCAAAGAGGGTATAGCCCAGATCAGAGAGTACAAGTATATCTCCTCGCGGTTTGACATGTATAATCATGACCTTGGCAAAAATCCACGAAGCCGCACTCCTGATATCCGCAAGAGAATCGACATGATGCTCGGCAGGAAATCGCCGGACAACGAGACTGAAACGGACAACAGAGACCTTGACTAAAAAAATTCAGAAACCGATATAACACTCCGACAATGAGAGTACAGATAAACCATAACGAATTACGGCCGCTCATCAAAGAGGGGTATGAGAAAGTTTATGACGCAATGAGCCGCCTCCTTGCGCCTGAAGAGATGATATTTGCCAAATGGGAGGCCGGCTTCGGAGGGATATTGCAGTGGACGCTGCCCAATGATTACATGTGGCGGAACTTCACTCAGGCCGACGACTACGACAAGCAGGTTGTAATAAACGAATTTCTGCGTCTGAAAGAGATCGGAGAGAAGAAACTCGGCACCAACGAGCGGCTCAAGCAGGCAGTGTATTCGATACCGTCGGAGGCAAGCGTTTATTATACGGTTACTCCCGACGGGAAGTATCACGTGATGCTGACGGCGTGGGGCTACAGCTTCCCGACACAGGCACCGATGACAGATATCACATGGCAGCTTCCGGCCGGGGCGCAGAACACTACGGTGCGCTTCGTGGAGAGCGGCGAGCCGATGGTCAATCTGCCGTTTGACATACACCGCAACGGTGTGGTGCTCCACCATCAGTCGGATGAGAATGGCGACAAGTATTTAGGCAAGCTATCACCGGGCACCGAACTGCATATCGAAGTGCCTTCGATGAGCCGCCGACTGACTCTTGCGGTGACGGGAGGACAGGAAGTGTATACCTTCGACCTGACCGTAGCGAAGCCGAGGATACAGGAAATTCCGGAAGTTCACGAGGAAGTAGCACACGAAGAAGTACACGAAAAGGAGGATGAGCCAGAGGAGATAATATGCGGGGCACGCACTATCAGAGTGCAGTATATCGGGTGTGACGGACAACCGATAAAGGGTCGCAGCATAATGCTAAGCCAAAACGGCCGGCTGACCGAGACAGCTACAGATGACAGTGGCAATATCTATCTAAACGGCAATGATTTCGCCGACGACACGGCAATAAAATCGCATATAGGAGATGTGGCGCAGCAACCGGGCTACAGCGACTGCAGTTTCACCATCGAACCGGGAGAGGATGATTACGCCATAGTATACAGCGAACGCAAACAATCGCGGACGTGGCTTACCGCCCTGCTGTTGCTGCTGGGCGCCGGACTTGCATTCCTCACAATATGGGGCGCGTTAATGACAGATATAGGCTAACACAAAAATCCGAAACATTATGGAATTTTTAATCGTATTCGCAGGAGTAACAAGCATACTCGCGTTTGTGCTTCACGGCGCGGAAAAACACAGGGTAAATGCCGGAGGCACACCCTACCCCACCGCGTTTATGGCGGCAGTCTCGGTCATAGCACCATTCGGGGCGCTTATGGGAATGTGGCTGTTTGCCAACCGTCACAAAGAGAAAATGATGGCAATACTGACTCCGGTGATGCTGCTTATATACGTAGCCGGAGTGTATCTGCTCAGAGGAGCCATCGCGTAAAATAGAGACAAGACAGAATGACAACTCTATAATATGCAGAGATGAAAAGATTATTCATGCCGTTGCTGGCGGCAGGGAGCATGTTATGCGCCGGCGCCGCATCGCGCACTGTCGAGATAAAACTCATAGAGACATCAGATGTACACGGGAACTATTATCCCGAGGATTTCATAAACCGGACACCGTCGGCGGGGTCGCTGGCCCGTGTATGCAGCTACGTTGACTCGGTGCGCGGCGCCATCGGTAAGGAGCATGTGGTGCTTTTAGACAACGGCGACATATTGCAGGGTCAGCCTACGGTGTATTACTATAACTTCATAGACACGGCGTCGGTGCATATAGCGTCGGCGATGATGGATTATATGGGATATGACGCCGGCACCATCGGCAATCATGACGTTGAGACCGGGCATGCAGTGTATGACCGGTGGGCCGCGCAGAAAAAATCGCCGACTCTCGGGGCAAATGTGATATCGACCTCGACCGGAGAGCCATATCTGCCACCGTATGCGATAATAGAGCGTGACGGGGTGAAGATTGCAGTGCTCGGACTGCTGACGCCCGCAATACCGGGGTGGCTTCCTGAAAATCTCTGGAGCGGGTTGCGTTTCGACGATATGGAGGCGACAGCATCAAAATGGATAGACCACATAAAGAAAACGGAGAAACCGGATCTTACCGTAGGACTGTTTCACTCGGGAAGAGACTCGACCAAGACGACAGGAAACACGGTGGAAAACGCGTCGCTGCTTGTGGCGCGGCATGTGCCCGGTTTTGACATAGTAATGATGGGACACGACCACTCCCCTTACAACAAGACGATAACCAATGACGCCGGCGAGAAGGTCATAGTGGTAAATCCGGCCAATAATGCTCGTCGCGTCGCCACGGTAACCGCTACATTCGAAGTCGATGACAACGGAGAAGCGCGGTTGCTCGGACTGACTCCGGAGCTTGTCGATATGGACGGGATTACGCCTGACGAGGGATTTATGGCGCAGTTCGCTCCGCAACGCGAGGCTGTGGAAAAATTTGTGTCGCGGCGCATAGGCCACGCCGACATGCCGATGAGCACACGCGACGCCTATTTCGGGCCGTCGCCGTTCATGGATTTCATACACCGTATGCAGCTTGCGATATCGGGAGCAGACATATCGTTTGCTGCACCGCTGTCGTTTGACGCCACAATCAACAGCGGCGATATTCATGTCAGCGACATGTTTAATCTCTACAAGTATGAGAATATGCTCTACACCATGGCACTTAGCGGCAAGGAGATAAAGGATTATCTGGAGATGTCATACGACCTGTGGAGCAACACGATGAAAAGTGCCGACGAGCATCTGCTGCGTCTTCGCGACAATGCGAACAGCGACGACATGACTCATACCGGCTTCCGGTATCCGTCATATAACTTCGACTCGGCGGCTGGAATCATATATACAGTCGATGTCACCAAACCCCGGGGCGAGAAAATAACAATAGTCTCAATGGCCGACGGCAGCCGTTTCGAGCCTGATGCAATATATAAGGTAGCAATAAATTCCTATCGCGGCAACGGCGGAGGAAATCTGCTGACGCAGGGTGCCGGCATCGCACCTGAGGAGCTCAGCAGCCGGATACTTGACTCAACCGACAAAGATTTACGGTATTATCTGATGGAATATATCATAAATCATCCGGAAATCAAGGCCACGACAAATGACAACTGGCAGTTCACGCCACGGGATATTGTGGAACCGGCGGCCAAACGCGACCGGGAACTGCTGTTCGGCAAATAACAGAAGCGTTACGTTAAGTAAGCATAAGAATTATTGCGTATATTACGGATTTTTCACGACCACTTGAAACCATATCAATTGTTCATCAAACCAGGCAATTATATTACTAATTGATTAAATTATCACGCTTTATGCTTGAATTTTGATATATTTTTATTATTTTTGCAAAAATTTCAACAACAATAAGAACATGCTATGAGTAGTAGGATGACAAGACTTTCGGTAATAGTTGATATACTATCACACAATAATATCAGCTGTCAGGATGAACTATTGAAACAACTGGCGATAAGAGGTTTTATAGTAACCCAGGCTACATTGTCGCGCGACCTGAAGAAATTGCGCACAATCAAGGTGGCCAACGATCTTGGCGGCTACCGATATGTGGTGTCAGGCAATGTCGCGGCCGGGGAGCCCGAGTATGAACGCGAGCACACCACGGTGCAGTCATCGCTACATCCGGCCGCACTGTCAGTGGCAGTATCGGGAAACATAATGGTCATAAAGACCCGCAACGGCTATGCATCGGGGCTCGCCTACGATCTCGACATGCTTGAGTCGCCGCTGATACTCGGAACGATACCCGGAGCTGACACGGTGTTTGCCGTGATAGCCGAAGGTGCATCACGGGAGGAGTTGCAGGCATTGCTGACAGGTTTTCTTCCACCGGAAGTGATGACCGAGTGTCAACAATATTTCGATGACAGTTCAAAAAAACATTAAATAAGCATAAAACCTCACACAAGAGCGTTATAAATAAGTATTAGGTAGAAAAAAGTTTCGATATCAACTGAAAAAATAGTACCTTTGCATAATTTTACTATAATTTACTAACAATAATCAAGACAAGGCCCGATGACAGAGGGCCGACAAGCAGAAAAGAACGAAATGGAAGAATCTTCACAAAAGATTGACGTAGTAGTTTCAAACGAGGAGCATGTGAAATATGTTGATGAAATCCTCGACACCATCAACCGCGCAGCCAAAGTGCGCGGCACGGGTATAGCCAAGCGCTCACCCGAGTATGTAAAGCAGAAGATGCTTGAACACAAGGCTGTGATAGCGTTGTGTGGCGACCGGTTTGCCGGATTCAGCTATATCGAGTGCTGGAGCAACAAGCAGTTTGTTGCCAATTCGGGACTGATCGTCGCCGACGAGTTTCGCAATCACGGCGTTGCCAAGCGCATAAAACGACGAATTTTTGAGCTGTCGCGCGAGATGTTTCCCCAGGCCAAAATATTCTCGCTCACTACCGGAGCCGCTGTAATGAAGATGAATTTCGAACTTGGCTACCGCCCTGTAACATTTGACGAGCTAACCACCGACGAAGCGTTCTGGCGCGGTTGCGAGAGTTGTGTCAACTATGACATACTGCAACGCAACGGCGGTCACAAATGTCTGTGCACAGGACTTCTTTTCGACCCGGCAGAAACAAAATATCACCCCATGATGGCAGCAAACGCCGCAGTGGAGGCTCAATAAACAAGTTACACAACGGCCGCCGGGCCGCCGGCCGACAAGAAAACGGCTCTCTATTATCAACACGAAAAAGAAAGGAAACAAGAATATGGAAAAGAAAAAGGTAGTGCTGGCATTCTCAGGAGGCCTCGACACCTCTTACGCAGTAAAATATCTCTCAGAGGAGTGCGGATATGACGTATATACGGCGATAGCCAACACCGGCGGCTTCTCGGCCGACGAGCTTAAGGAAATCGAACGGCGCGCGCTCGCGCTTGGCGCAGTCGAGCATGTCACGCTCGATGTCACGAAGGAATATTACGAGCGGTCGATAAAATATATGATATTCGGCAATGTGTTGCGTAACGGCACTTATCCTATCTCCGTATCATCGGAGCGTATCTTCCAGGCAATCGCCATCATCGAATATGCGAAGAAGATCGGAGCCGACTGCGTGGCACACGGGTCGACAAGCGCAGGCAATGACCAGGTGCGTTTTGACCTTACATTCCAGATACTCGCGCCGGAGATCGAGATCATCACTCCGACCCGCGACATGAACCTCACCCGCGAGTTTGAAATCAACTATCTAAAGGGGCATGGCTTCGAGGCTGATTTCACGAAACTCGAATACTCCATCAACAAGGGTCTGTGGGGCACATCGGTCGGCGGCAAGGAGACACTCCACTCCGACCAGACACTCCCCGAGGAGGCATATCCAACGCAGATGACAGCCAAGACCGACGCTACCATCACCATAGATTTCAAGGATGGAGAAATCGACGGCATCAACGGCGTGAAATATGAGGACAAGGTGGCAGCAATCCAGAAGATAGAGGAACTTACCGCACCTTACGCTATAGGCCGCGACATGCATATCGGCGACACCATCATCGGCATCAAGGGCCGTGTAGGCTTCGAGGCAGGAGCTCCGCTTCTTATTATCGCCGCCCACAAGATGCTTGAGAAGCACACGCTCACAAAGTGGCAGCAATATTGGAAAGACCAGCTCGGCACATGGTATGGAATGTTCCTGCATGAAGCGCAGTATCTCGAGCCCGTGATGCGCGATATCGAGGCGTTTCTTGACAAATCGCAGCGCAATGTCACCGGTCGCGTGATAATCGAACTCAAGCCTTACCGCTACGTGCTGGTAGGTGTTGACAGCCCGTTTGACCTGATGAAAACATCATTTGGCGAATATGGCGAGCTTTCACGCGCATGGACAGCCGACGATATCAAGGGCTTCACCAAGATACTCGGCAACCAGATGAAGATATATCACGACATACAGAAACGCAACGGCCGCGACGACAACAATCGTTGAAAGCCGGAGCAATAAACCATAACACCAGCCAACAATGATAAGAGCAGGCATAATAGGAGGCGCGGGATACACGGCAGGCGAACTGCTGCGCCTCCTCATCAACCACCCCGATGTCGAGGTAGCGTGGGTACACTCCACCTCAAATGCGGGAAATCTTGTGACTGACATACATCAGGGTCTGATCGGAGAAACATATCTGCGTTTCTGCGACACAACGCCCTGGGAGGAAACTGATGTAGTGTTTTTCTGCACGCCGCACGGACAATCGCGGACCTTCTTAAAGGAAAATCCAATTCCGGAGGATATAAAAATCGTTGACCTGAGCAATGATTTCAGGTTGAAATCGAGCGATGACGAGCATGACTTTGTCTACGGTCTGCCGGAAATGAACCGCAAGCCGATGGTGCGCGGAGCCAAACATGTAGCCAATCCGGGATGCTTCGCCACCGCCATACAGCTTGCGCTGCTCCCGCTTGCAAAAAATCATCTCATAAAGAGCGATATCCATGTCACCGCCATCACAGGCAGCACGGGAGCCGGGGTGAAGCCTTCGGCCACATCACACTACTCGTGGAGAAATGACAATGTGTCGATCTACAAGCCGTTCCGTCACCAGCATCTGGGTGAAATCATGCAGACCATGCGCGAGCTACAGCCCGATTTTGATGCGGAAATCAATTTTGTGCCGGTGCGCGGCTGCTTCTCCCGCGGCATCATGGCTATCGTCTACCTCGACATAGATGAGGATATAGATACGATACGGCAGATGTATGAGGAAGCATACAGCGACCATTCGTTTACATTTGTCACCGACAAGCAGCCTGACCTCAAGGATGTGGTCAACACCAACAAATGTGTGATACATCTTGAAAAGGTCGACGGAAAACTGCTTATAACCTCAGTCATCGACAATCTGCTGAAAGGTGCGTCGGGCACAGCTGTGCACAATATGAACCTGCTGTTCGGACTGTCGGAACGCACCGGGCTTAACCTCAAGTCGTCGGCATTTTAATCCGCGGACAGTTCTCAGGACAAGCATATACATTACGCTTTTTCATAACCAATCTATCTGCGGCCGGGTCATTTATATCCGGCCGCAGATTATCAAAACAAACCAATACCTAACTATCATGAATAAACTTATCGCATTAATCGCCACGCTTGGAATAACAGTGTGCGCGCAGGCTTCGGAACTGACTGTCGTATCTTATAATCTGCGTTATGAAAACGACTGGGACGCAGAAGCCGGCAACGGATGGAAACAACGTTATCCGCATGCCACCGACCAATTGCATTTCATTCGCCCTGACGTGTTCGGGACTCAGGAACTGAAATCGGGACAGATTAACGATATTCTTCAAAGCATGCCGCAGTATTCATATATAGGTGTAGCCCGCGAAGACGGCAAAGAGGACGGAGAGTATGCGGCCATATTTTACAACCGTGACAAGATAAAGCTTGTAGACTCGGGTAATTTCTGGATATCGGAGACGCCTGAGCGTCCGTCGAAGGGCTGGGACGGCCAGTGCACGCGCATTTGCACGTGGGGACACTTCGAGACTCCTGACGGCAAGCCGTTTTATTATTTCAACATGCACATGGACCACGTAGGTATCGTTGCACGCCGTGAAGGTGGCAAACTGATCGTGGACAAGATAAAAGAGATAGCGGGCGACAATGCCACCGTGTTGCTCTCTGGCGACTTCAACGTCGACCAGTCGAGCGAGGTCTATGACGTATTCGCTACTTCGGGAATACTTGCCGACACTTACGAGAATGCAAAATACAGGTTCGCGCCCAACGGTACATTCAATTCATTCAATCCGGCCAACACGACATCATCGCGTATCGACCATATATTCACAAGTCCGAATGTGACGGTCGACAGATATGGCATTCTGACCGATATGTACTGGGAGGAAGAGACTGATGCCGAGGAGCGCAAAGGGAATGACGCACCTCTTGAAATTGATCTGAAGGAACGGCCGCTGCGCACAATTTCGGATCATTATCCGGTTGTTGTGTATCTGGAGTTTTAAGAAAAGAACCATATTACCGCATGCAATATAGCTTATAAATGAAAAACTCCCGCGTAGATTTATTTTTCGCGGGAGTTTTTGCGGGTTACTATGACATGTGTCGTCAGTTTATTTTGTTAAACTCGGCTTCAACTGTCATTTTCATGCCTATGCCATTGTATGACTGGTCAACTTTGTATATCACTTCCATGTGATTGGCAGTCAGCTCGGTGATTGTCCATCTTATGTCGGAATCCTTGAAGATTATCACATTGCCATTTAGCTGAATACTGTTTTCATCTATTGTCGTGACCGTGCCAATCATCTCGGTCTCGAACTTTGTGATAATCATATCTTTAACGGATGTCGGGAGATCTGTACCTGTAAAAGTCAGTGACTCGACATCACAATCGACACATTTCCAGTTACCAACCAGATCTCCGGCATCGGCACCTTTAAAATCGTCATCATCGTCATCAGAACATGACGACATGCATACGCCCATTGTCAGAGCGAACATAAAAAAGAGAATAAATTTCTTTAAACGCATATTAGTAAGTTAAAATGCAAGAGCCGGTGCCATATTCCTATTACAGATTACGCCACTGACTCTATTTTATAAGATTTTAATTGTTTTCGGGACGGAGTTTGCGCACTGTTACTGCGGTCTGCCACATTTCGCTTTCGCGAAGTGCCTTGAGTTCTTCCTCAAGACCTACACGATAGTCGGGTTTTGAGTTTGCATCGATTGAAATCTGAGCTTCGTTGCCTGTTTTCACGCTGTTGTAAAGTTTCTCTACAACGGGCTTGATTGCATCGTGGAACGGACCCATCCAGTCAAGCGCGCCGCGCTGTGCGGTTGTCGAGCAGTTGGCATACATCCAGTCCATACCGTTTTTGGCAAAGAGGGGCATGAGAGACTGAGTGAGTTCCTCAACGGTCTCGTTGAAGGCTTCAGAGGGGGTGTGACCGTTTTCACGGAGCACTTCGTACTGGGCGAGGAGCAGACCCTGTATGGCACCCATGAGCGAACCACGCTCGCCGGTGAGGTCGGAAGTGGCCTCGCGCTGGAAAGTTGTCTCGAAAAGATATCCGGAGCCGATGCCGATGCCAAGAGCGATTGTACGCTCAAGAGCACGTCCGGTATAATCCTGATATATAGCATAAGAAGAGTTGAGACCTCGCCCTTCGAGAAACATTGTGCGCAAAGAGGTGCCTGAGCCTTTGGGAGCGACCATGATTACGTCGATGTCGGCAGGAGGAACCACACCGGTTCGGTCGTTCCAGGTGATTGCAAAACCGTGAGAGAAGTAAAGGGCTTTGCCTGCGGTGAGATATTTTTTCAGCGTGGGCCATACGGACATAACGGCAGCGTCAGAGAGAAGGCACATCACGATTGTCGCACGCTCGGCAGCTTCTTCAATAGAGAAAAGGGTCTCACCTGGCACCCAACCGTCGGCAACAGCCTTGTCGTAGGTCTTGCCGGCGCGCTGGCCGACGATGACGTTGAAGCCATTGTCGCGGAGGTTCATACTTTGACCGGGGCCCTGTACACCGTATCCTATCACTGCGATTGTTTCATTCTTAAGCACTTCGCGGGCTTTTTCGAGGGGGAATTCGTCGCGAACGACAACAGTTTCTTCCACACCTCCAAAGTTTAATTTTGCCATGATTAAAGCAATTATTATTTGGTTGTTGAATATTGTACCTTTTATTATTGTGCAAATTTACACAAATTTTATAAAATAGCTTGCAATTTGCGACAAATATTTTCTATTTTTCTTTAAATTGTGACTTTTTTCAATATTTTAAGTCTGAAATTGTATTTAAATAAACAGATTATATATTTATCAGGTGTGTCTACAGTCTGAGTCTGACAACAACGCCGTCGACTACGGCAATTACTATCGGCGCGTCGACGCGCACTACAGCCGAGGGGCCGTCATATAGACAACGTCCGTCAATAGCAAAGACACGCGCACACCGTCCATCGACTGTGATTTCTTGCGGGCCTGAAATCCATGCACGGGCGGAGTCAGACGTTATTGCCTCTACCGAAGCTTCAAATGACTGCGTCACTGTAAGCCGGTCAAGAAAGAGCTTGCGATTGGAGCCGCCGTTGTCATAGCTCAGCATGATTCTTACGTCATCCGGAACCTGCTGAATGTCAAGACTGACTTCATATTCAGCAAAACCGGCCCGAGTGATTTCCACCGGGCGAACAGATGCCGTGTTGCCGTCGTCATGCAACAATGCGACCTTGACTGAGGCTCCTGTGTAATAACGCTCATTGTTATATTCCGCCATTGTCAGAGTCACTTTCAGCGGAGAGGCAACTGAGACAGAGAGCGGAGGTGTGACAAGAGTCACAGGGTCAATTGCGGGAGCGAACACGAAATGACCTTCGCACAGTCCTATCGCAGATGTATACCAGCCGGGGATGCCTGTGCAACTGTCGATATCGCCGGAATATGATATATTGTCCATCGAGCCGGAGAGGGAGCGGTCAAATGTCTCATCAAGCAGTGTGACGCCGGCGGCAGCACTGTCATCAGCCGTATCGGCTAAACACTCCGGAGATGACGACAGCAGAAGTGCCGACAGCAGAATGTAGTTTGCTCGCTGAGGATATATCATTGAAAGTCGCTTAACTTAAGTAACGGTTTAAAATTATTTCAGTTCTTAACCGGAATTATCGGGAGACTGCGCGGACAGAATTTGATGCGCGCGCGGGTGCAGACCACGCCGTCGCGGGCTATCTCTACATCCTGAGTCTCTTCGTCGCCTTTGCAACGCACTTCCACAACATCTTCGAAATGGGCTTCGGCATGATATGAAATGTCGAAACGGCTCACGCGGTTAAGGTCGTAGTGGCTGACCCCCCAGCGGTCAAGAATGAACTGGATGTAGCGGGTGGAGTTGACGTGGCGGTTGAAATCGATGTCGGAATACTGGAATTTATACATCGTGACGTGGTCGGGAATGCCGATGGAGCCAAGTCGCGGATGACGCTCTATGGGACACCTGCGATTGCTCGGCGTGACTTTGTGGAGCAGCGGCGTAAGGTCGGCCGGACGACGGCTCACGATGTTGATTGCGACCCATGTCAGTCGGCCATATCCTATAGCTTCACCAAGGTCGTCGCGCAACTCTACAATACGTTCCGAATAGTGACGGTTGAGATCTTCCACCCAGGTGACAAGGCTATAAGGCTTGTTGATCGAGGGGAAACGCGTCAGTTCGATGCTAAGACGTGACAGCACCCATGCATTGTTGTCTTTAAGCAGATGTTCGTAGCCTACACCAATAGCTGAAGCATGGGCAGTGGATATGTCGATAAGCCTCTGAGCGAGCAGCGGCAACGAGATTTCCTGCTGTGCGTTGCATTCGGCGGCACTGAGGAAGAAATCCACTTTATATTCCGTCATGTCATTGTCCATTTTATCTGTCATCATATAGTGAAACTTTCGGTATATCAAATATACAACAAAATTTTCACAAACCGTGGGGTCAAATTAACTTAAAAATTTTTATTTTAAGAGTTTTTTGGCTGAGATGCTATTCGGCAGGAAATCTGTCGGGGTGGAGCCGGGCCTGCTGTTCGATATAGTTGGAGACATGTTCGATGGGCGATTTGGTGACAGTGACACGTCCGGAGCGTACGAACTGGCGTATGTCGTAGCGTTTGAGCTCTTCAAACAAGGCTTCCGTCTCGTCGTTATGACCGGTTTTCTCAAGTATGGTGTATTCGGGAGTGATATCAAGTATGCGCGCACCGTGATGGCGTATGATATTTTCCAGATTACTTTCAATCAAGAGTTTGTCGGTAGGCACTTTATATAGCGCGACTTCCTGGTAGACAATCTCGTCATCGGTGTGAAGGAATGCCTTCATGACGTCGATACGTTTTTCGATCTGCTGCACCACCTTCTCCATCTGCCTGCGGTCGCCATAGGCTGTGAATGTGAGTTTGTGCACTCCGGGAATTGATGTCGGACTTGCCGAGATGCTTTCGAGATTGATGCACCGGCGGGTGAAAATAATTGTCACCTGATTGAGCACACCGACATTGTTTTCAGAAAACACTGAAATTGTAAACAACTGCTTTTCCATAACCTATCACAATTTAAACATCTCGTTAGCATTAATCATCATTTCGTCGACAGCCGCTCCGAGCGGTATCATCGGGAATATCATGTCGGTGGGGTCGATGTTGACATTCAGCAGATATGCCTTGTCGCTCTTCACCATGCGCGCGATGGCATCGGAGAGCTGCGAGCGGTCGGTGACGTTTTCGGCGTCGATGCTGTATGCCGCGCATATCGCTACAAAATCGGGGTTGACCATCGGAGTCTGTGAGAAACGACCGTCGTAGAACAGTTGCTGCCACTGACGCACGTTGCCGAGGAAGTTGTTGTTGAGGAGCACGATTTTTACGGCAGTGCCGTATTCAAGTATAGTGCCGAGTTCCTGTATAGTCATCTGGAAACCACCGTCGCCGACAAACAAAACGACTTCCCTTTCGGGACAGCCCATCTTTGCGCCTATTGCGGCCGGCAGACCGAAGCCCATTGTTCCGAGACCACCAGATGTGAGCATAGAGCGCGGCTCAGTGAAGCGGAAGTAGCGCGAACCGAACATCTGGTTCTGCCCCACATCGGTTACACCGATAGCCTTGTCGCCGAATGCGCGGCTGACGAGGTTGACGACCTCTCCCATTTTCATCATGCCGCCTTGCGGGTGAACCTCCGGAGCAATCACTTTTTCATTTTCAGTCTTCTCGCATGGAATGAATGAGTCGAGCCACGCGGTGCGTCGTGTCTGGTTAATTCCGGGCAGAAGAGCCTGTAGCGCTTGACGTGCATCGGCATGTATGGTGAGAGCCGCTTTCACATTCTTGTTGAACTCCGAAGAGTCGATATCTATGTGTATGATTTTTGCCTGCGGGGCATACGCGTCGAGGCGTCCGGTCACACGGTCGTCAAAACGCATTCCGACAGCAAGAATGACATCGGCGCGGTTGGTGTTGTAGTTGGGGCCGATGTTGCCGTGCATGCCGAGCATGCCTTTGTAGAGAGGATGGTCGGAAGGCATCGTGGACAGGCCGAGCAGAGTCGCCGCTACGGGGATATCCGCTTTTTCGGCAAGCATGCGGAGTTCATTTTCCGCACCTGAAATCATCACACCGTGGCCTGAGAGTATCATTGGACGCTCGGCATGGTTGAGCATGCGCGCGGCCTCGGAAATGTCGGCGTTGTTGATTTCGGGTACAGGTATATAGGAACGTATATAGTCGCATGTGAGGTGCGCCCACTCCAGCGTGCCCACCTGCGCGTCCTTGGCGATGTCGAGCACTACGGGACCGGGACGGCCGTTGTTGGCTATATAGAATGCGCGCGCTACGGCTGCCGGAATATCTTCGGCACGTCGTATCTGCACAGCCCATTTGGTGACCGGATGCACGATACCCACCACATCAGTTTCCTGAAAGGCATCGCTGCCGAGAAGAGAAGAAGCCACCTGTCCGGTGATTACGACAAGAGGGGTAGAGTCCATCAAAGCATCGGAAAGGCCGGTAATCACATTGGTGGCTGCCGGACCGGAAGTGACAATCACGACACCGGTCTTGCCTGTGGCGCGGGCGTATCCCTGAGCTGCGTGTGTGGCGCCCTGCTCGTGACGGACGAGAATATGCTTCAGCTGCGAAGTGTAGTCATAGAGCTTGTCGTAGACGGGGATGATAGCTCCGCCGGGATATCCGAACACAGTATCCACCCCTTCGCATATAAGTGACTTTATAAGCGCCTCGGCTCCGTTAATCTTATTGCTCATATTTTATCAAGTAACTTTTCAAAATCATTTTATAGGTCAGTTTCTGACTCCGCCCTTATCGGCAGAGGTGACGGCGGTGGCGTAGTTGCGCAGAGCCTTTGACACGACACGGTCGCGGCCGCGCGGGGTGAAGGCCTCAACACCGTAAGCCTCCTCTTCAGCCCGGCGTGCGGCCAATTCGGCGTCAGAGATGTCGACACGTATCGCACGTGCGGGTATGTCAATCTCGATTATGTCGCCGTCGCGCACCAGTCCGATGTTTCCACCGGCGGCAGCTTCGGGAGATATATGTCCTATCGACAGGCCGGATGTGCCGCCGGAGAAGCGTCCGTCGGTGATGAGAGCGCACTCCTTGCCGAGGTGTTTGGCCTTGATGTAGCTTGTGGGGTAAAGCATTTCCTGCATGCCGGGGCCGCCTTTGGGGCCTTCGTATGTTATCACCACCACATCGCCTGAGACAACCTTGTCGCCGAGGATGCCTTCCACTGCCTCATCCTGCGAGCGGAATACCTTGGCGGGTCCGCGGAAACGGAAAATGCTCTCGTCGACACCCGCGGTCTTGACGACACAGCCGTCAAGAGCGATATTGCCTTTGAGCACGGCAAGACCGCCGTCTCTCACATAAGCATGGTCGACATCGCGTATGCAGCCTGTGGCGCGGTCGGTATCGAGCGACGAGTAGTATGACATCTGCGAGCCGAGCACAAGGTTTTTAGTCTCGCCGGGAGCAGAGCGCCACAATTCGTCGGCAGCGTCATCATAGTCTTTGCCACCGATGGCGTAACGGTCGATAGCCTGCTGCAGAGTAAGTCCGTCGGCGCGTTTTACAGAGGTGTCAAGAAGTCCGGCATCGGCAAGCTGTTTCATTATTGACAGTATGCCGCCTGCGCGGTTGACATCCTGCATGTGATAGCTTGAATTAGGCGCTACCTTGCAAAGAACCGGGGTGCGTCGTGACAGAGCGTCGATATCGTCCATCTTGAAATCTGCGCCGGCCTCGTTGGCCACGGCCAGAAGATGGAGCACCGTGTTGGTCGAACCACCCATAGCGATATCGAGAGTCATCGCATTGAGAATGGCCTGACGCGACGCAATCGAACGCGGCAGGACTGAAGTGTCGTCTTTTTCGTAGAAAGCGTAGGTATTCTCAACAATTTTCTTCGCTGCTTTCCGGAAAAGCTCCTTGCGGTTGATATGTGTGGCTACGACAGTGCCGTTGCCGGGAAGCGCGAGTCCGATTGCCTCGTTGAGCGAGTTCATTGAGTTAGCGGTGAACATGCCGGAGCATGAACCGCATGTGGGACATCCGCGACGTTCGAGCTCGGCGACAGTCTCATCGTCGACAGATGTGTCGGCCGAATCAATCATTATGTCAATCAGGTCGAGCGAACGGTCGCCGAGACGTCCGGCCTCCATCGGCCCGCCGCTGACAAATATGGCAGGGATATTGAGCCTCATCGCAGCCATGAGCATGCCGGGGGTCACTTTGTCGCAATTTGATATGCACACCATCGCATCGGCCTTGTGAGCGTTTACCATATATTCCACGGAGTCGGCGATAAGGTCGCGCGAAGGAAGAGAATAAAGCATACCGTCATGCCCCATTGCAATGCCGTCGTCGATGGCGATTGTATTGAATTCGGCGGCAAAACAGCCGAGTTTCTCTATTTCAGCTTTAACGATCTGTCCGATTTCATGCAGATGCGTATGACCGGGCACGAATTGTGTGAATGAATTGACGATAGCTATAATCGGTTTGCCGATCTGCTCCTCTTTCATACCATTGGCACGCCAAAGGGCACGTGCGCCGGCCATGCGTCGGCCGGATGTGCTTGTTGCGCTTCTTAACGGTGTAGGCATATTGATGTTGTTTTAAGTGACTTTTCAAAATTGTTTAATACATTCTCATTATTATGCAGGTATTTTCCGGATAATTTGTTTCATGAGTTCCTCATACATGACAGTCACAGATACCGTTTACGAGAAGTATTGTCTTCGTATTTTAAAATAATATACAAGAGAATCCGTTAAAGTATCATAACATAATCTCAATACAAATTATGCATGGCTATCGTTCAGTCTCTGTCACAAAAATATGTTACCAAACATAATTTTTTTATCAGATTTTGGCAAAATTATTCAAAAAAGCGCGTATTAACAAATAATTGCACACATTTTTACCCGATATGCAATTAATTTTATATCTCCCGATAAAAATCAATATTATATAAACGTTGTCATTTAAGGCCTTCAACCCCGGGGATAACAATGATAAAATTGAACTTTTTTAAGTAATTTTGCAAAAACAGCATCCTCTCAATAAGAAGATGTCTCATAACAATATAACAGGAAGGAAAGTGAAATCAAGGGTTCTGACATTAATAACTGCGGTGATATTCGCCATATCGGCCAATGCGATAAGTTTTGATCTTGACTCCATTGCCGCTATGGGGCGGTTTCCGCGTTTCTGCGTCAACACCTACAAATGGGGCGACAAATTCTTCAACGGGTATGACACGGCATACGTGGCCGGGACGGGATACAAGTGGAATGTAAAGCTGCGCACCGAATCATGGACTGACTATTACAATCTCCATTTCGACAATGAAACGGAGATGTCGATGATTTCACGTCCGTCGACATCGGCCGGTATATATCTAACTTACATGGCGCTGTCGGTTGGATATGACATGAACCTGTCGAAGTATTTCAACGGACATGAAGAAGCCAGACGACGGTGGAATTTCGGGTTCAACTGCATGCTTTTTTCCGCCAATCTGTATTTTGTGAACAACGACGTCGGCACCCGCATATCCACATTCAGGCCCTACGGCGGTGAGGTCATACACCCCGACATAGTCTACAAGGGCATCAACAATACCAACTGGGGATTTGACCTCTCTTATTTCTTTACCCACCGGCGCTATTCGCATGCGGCGGCATTCAACTTCTCACGGATACAACACCGCACAGGCGGGTCGTTTTTTGCCGGATTTTCCTTTAATCGCATCAAATATGACTTTGACTTCAACAATCTGCCGGAAGATATAAGCGAGGCGCTGCCTCCGGGCATTCCCGACAATCATTATGTTGTTAACACACATAATTATATCCTTTCCGGAGGATACGGCTACAACTGGGTGTTTGCCCGTCACTGGCTCATGGGGATGTCGGGCACCGTCATGGGCGGACTGTCAGACGGTTATTACGAGGATACAAGCAACAAAAAAGCCACATTCATGGCAATGAGCCGCGGAGAACTGTCGGTGGTGTGGAACAACAACCACTGGTTTGCCGGGGCTGTAGGCAATGTGCGCCTTGGCATGGTGCGCGACCACAAGCGCACGCTGATGTCATCGGTAATCAATGTGGAGGTATCGTTAGGCTACCGGTTCAATCTGTGGTAACAATATGCGAGACGGAAAAATAATTTTACTATCTTTGCCGTTAATATATCAAGGTATATGCTAAAAGAAATGAAAAGACTGATATATATAATATGTGTGACGCTGGCGTGTTGCACGCTATGGAGTTGCGGCGGAGCGAAACTCTCAACCGCCAACGAGCAATATGCCCGCGGCGAATATAACGACGCGGCAAAGACCTACCGCAAAATCTACAACAAACTCACCAAGCCCGACGAACGCGCCCTGCGTGGCGAGGTCGCATGGAAAATGGGACTGTGCCACCGTGAACTGAGCCAGTCGGCACGAGCCGCAGCGGCATTTCAGAATGCCATACGTTACAAGTATCCCGACTCTCTCGCGCAGCTGTATCTTGCAGAGGCACTCCACGCCGAGGGGAAGTATCCGCAGGCAATCAAGGCCTACGAGGAATATCTCGCCATAGCACCCTCATCAAAGACTGCCAGAAACGGACTTGACGGCGCCATGATGGCAAATGCCACCAAGGGCGTACGCACTCGCTACGTGGTTCGTCAGCACAAACTGTTTAACTCGCGCCGTTCGGACTATGCGCCGATGTATGCGCCAGGAGAGACCGACATATTGTATTTCACAACTACCAACGAAAATGTAAACGGCACGAAAAAATCGGAAATCACCGGAATGAAAAAGGGTGACATATGGATGTCGCGCAAGAACGAACGCGGCGAATGGCTCAGACCCGAAGCCGTGGAGGGAGAACTGAATACAGAATTTGACGAGGGCATAATCTCGTTTTCACCCGACGGCTCGACTATGTATCTGACACGCGCCCGCCGCGAGCCCAACGCTCCGACTTCGGTGGAGATATTCACTTCCACGCGCTCCGACGCAAAGTGGAGCGCCCCTCAGAAACTCGAGATAACCGCCGATACGATTTCTGTATATGCCCATCCGGCTGTGTCGCCCGACGGCAATTATCTCTATTTCACGTCCGACATGCCCGGAGGACAGGGAGGCCGCGATATCTGGCGCATCAATCTCAAAGACCGTGTAGGCTCGCTTGAAAATCTCGGCGAATGGATCAATACGCCGGGCGATGAGATGTTCCCCTACATGCGCACCGACTCCGTGATGTATTTCGCATCTGACGGTCATCCAGGCTACGGAGGCCTTGACATATTCCGCGCGGAGCTCACCAAATCGGGAGGCTGGAAAGTAGAGAATATGGGACGTCCGGTCAATTCGGCTGCCGATGATTTCGGCATCACATTCGAACCCGGAGCAGAACGTGGATTTCTGTCGTCTAACCGCGATGACGCCCGCGGATATGACCATATTTTCTCATTCGAGCTGCCGGAACTCCAGATATGGATATCGGGCTGGGTGCTCGACCGTGACGACGAGCCGGTGCCCGACGCCGTAATCAGGATTGTGGGCAACGACGGATCAAACCAAAAAGAAGTGGCACGTAACGACGGGTCGTTCCGTTTCCCACTGTCACGTGGTGTCAGCTATGTGATGCTCGCCGGAGCAAAAGGATACCTCAACGCAAAACAGGAATTTACATCCGACACTGCCGAAGAGGACGCCGAATATAATGTCGACTTCATTCTGGCGTCAATCAACAAGCCTGTGGTAATCGACAATATATTTTATGATTTCGACAAGGCCACTCTGCGCCCCGAATCAAAGGAGGCACTTGACGAGATGGCTCAGGTGATGCGTGACAATCCGAATATCACAATAGAGATGGCATCGCACACCGACAGCAAAGGCACTGACGAGTATAATCTCGCTCTGTCGGAACGGCGCGCCAAATCGGTCATCGACTATCTGATATCTGTGGGCATCGCGCCCGACCGCCTGCAGCATGTAGGTTATGGCGAGTCTCGGCCAAAGACGATAACCAAGCGTCTTGCAAAGGAGTATCCGCAGTTTCCGGAGGGGACAGTCCTTAACGAGGAATATATCGAGACACTGTCACCGGCCGACCAGGATGCTGCCGACCAGATAAACCGCCGCACGGAGTTTCAGGTGCTTTCGATTGACTATAAGATGTATTGACACGGCAAACATTTCCGATTATGAAATGGCGCACAGAAATAGCTGCAACGCAACTCGGCGTGGAGATTGACCACGGCACGTCCGTAGTGATGGCGGGGTCATGCTTCACCGACGAGATAGGCGGACGCATGCGGCGACAGCTTTTCGATGTCGCGGTCAACCCGCTCGGCACACTGTTCAATCCGGTCAGCATCGCCGATGCAATTGCCGATGCCCTTGACGGCAGACACTTCGAAGCCGACGAGCTCTTCGTGACTGACGGGACATGGCGCACGCTGCGCCGGCACTCACGTTTCTCGCTTCCTGACCGCGACGCCACACTTCAACTACTTAACACCAGCCTTGACACTACACGCGACAGACTGCTTTCGGCAGATCTGCTGATAGTCACATTCGGTTCGGCAGTGGTGCACCGTCACATTCCATCTGGAGCGGTAGCAGCCAACTGTCACAAACAGCCGTCATCGCTTTTCGCCGTTGAACGACTCGGCATTGACACAATTGTGTCGGAATGGCGCCGGCTGCTTGACCGGCTGTTCAGCATGAACCCGCGTCTTGAGGTAATCTTCACAGTCAGTCCGGTGCGGCATATCGGCTACGGGCTGCAACGCGACCGTCTATCCAAATCAACGCTTATCGTCGCCGTCAGCGAGCTGCTCGGCAACCGGACGCACTACTTCCCTTCCTATGAGATAGTGGTCGACGACCTGCGTGACTACCGGTGGTATGCCGATGATATGGTGCATCCCTCGTCGATGGCTGTCGATTATGTGTACGATATATTCCGCAAGTCGGTCATGACTTCTGACACAATAGACAAGGCAGAGAGATGGGGAAAGCTCATGCGACGCATGGAGCACCGGCACGCATCGCCACAGGCCGCCGACGCCTTCCGCTCGGCGACAACGACGTTGGCCGAAGAACTGGCCGACGGCGACAACAATCTGTTTCAACGATTTATATCACTGACAAAATGAAAATGAATATAGCAGACATAGCAACTCTTTTCGCACAAGACTCATGCATAAGACCATGCATGGTCGAAGAGCTGCTGACCGACAGCCGTCTGCTCGTCAATCCGGAGAAAACTTTATTTGTGGCGCTCCGCACAGCCAACAACGACGGCCACACATACATACCCGAACTGATCGGCAAGGGCGTAAACAATTTCATAGTCGACCACATAGACCCTCAATGGAATGCATCTGACGATGTAAATTTCATAAAGACTGACGATACGCTCGCCGCACTTCAGAAGGTGGGCGGATTGTGCCGTAGTAAACTGACCGCACCTGTCGTGGCAATTACCGGAAGCATCGGCAAAACCACCGTAAAGGAACTTTTCTTCAACTGCAGCGACAGCGGCGTTGTCACCCGCAGTCCGCGGTCATACAACTCTCAGGTGGGAGTGCCTTTGTCATTGTGGCAGCTCGACCCGACTGCCGGTGTGGCTATCGTGGAAGCCGGCATATCACGGAAAGCCGAGATGGAGAGGCTGGCCGGAATGATACGTCCCGACATTGGTGTTCTCACTGTCATTACCGACGAACATGATGACGGATTTGACAGCCGCCGTGATAAGATCGAGGAAAAAATCTCCCTGTTCGGCAACTGCCACACAATCATATACAACATCGATGACCCCGACCAGGAGCAACTGCTTCACCGACGATATCCCGACAAACAGCTTATAGGTGTGCATGCCGGAACGGGTCGGGATTTTACCGACTGTCTGTGTTATGTCAGAAAACTCGCCGAGGTAACCGGAGTGAAGATATGCGTGCCGCAGTCACCGTTGCGTCCTGTCACACGTCTTGAAGTCATCGACGGAGTCAACAACTGCCGCATTATCGCCAACCGTCTCAGCGAGGATCCGGTGGCACTCTGCGGAGCTCTCGATTTTGCCAGACGTCAGGCCGGGGGCAATGTTCCGGTATCGGTTATTGTCGATGAAGAGACCGCCGGCAGGTATTGCGCCGAACTGAAACAGATTTCCGAGAGATACGGCATCAGCAAGTGCCGCACAACCGACCTCGCCCGCCCTGACAGTATTGTCAAGAATGACTTTCACGATGAAATCATCGTTGTCAACACCTCCGGCAACGCGGGTGTGGATAAGGTGGTGGCAATACTCGAGGACAAACAGCACGAGACGCTCATGGAGGTAAACCTCGACGCGATGGTGCATAATTTCAATTTCTTCCGGTCGAAAGTAAAGCCCTCTACCGGAATTGTGTGCATGCTCAAGGCCCACGGCTACGGAGCCGGGTCGGTTGAACTGGCTCGCACACTTCAGGAACAAGGCGCGGCATATATCGCCGTAGCTGTTGTCGACGAAGGTATCGAACTGCGTCGGTGCGGTGTCACAATGCCGATTATCGTGCTAAATCCGCGGGTGTATGACTTCCGCACACTCTACCTGTATGACCTCGAGCCTGAAGTCTACAGTTTCGAACTGCTCGAACAGCTCTGCGACCATTTTGCGGAATATGGCGAGGATGTGCGTTTCCCTATTCATCTCAAAATCGACACAGGCATGCGCCGGCTGGGATTTCTCGAGGAGGATATGCCACGTGTGGCGGCAATGCTGTCGGAGACTCGACATATATATGCCAAGACCGTATTCTCGCATCTCGCATGTGCCGACGAGCCGTCGGAGGATGACTACACGCTCAAACAGTTCGCCATTTTCAACCGCTGCTATGAGATATTGTCAAAGACTCTCCCCTACCATGTGAAGCGGCATATACTCAACTCTACTGGCATCGTGCGCTTTCCGGAGCATCAATATGATTTCGTGCGCCTCGGAATAGGCCTCTACGGCATTCCCACGATGTATGACGGCTCGATGTCAGAGCTGCGCAATGTGTCGCGTCTCACCTCCACCGTCATATCCATAAAGCATTGGAAAGCCGGCGACACTGTAGGTTACAACCGCCGCGGACGTCTGACCCGCGACTCCGTTATAGCCACCGTGCCTGTAGGATATGCCGACGGCATTGACCGTCATCTCGGCTACGGCAACGCATCGTTTGCCGTCAACGGACACCTCTGCCCCACCGTTGGGTCGATATGCATGGATATATGCATGATCGATGTCACCGACGCCGTGTGCGAAGTAGGCGACCGCGTGGAGATATTCGGCGACACAATCACTCCGCAGATGCTCGCCGACACTCTGACCACAATCCCCTACGAGATACTGACATCGATATCTCCGCGTGTCAAACGCATCTATTACCGCGAATAATCAGTCATTCACTATATTTGTAAAACTATGGAAATTTTACGCCAACGCATTATCCAGGACGGCCGTGCACTCCAGGGAGGCATCATCAAAGTCGACAGCTTTCTCAATCATCAGCTTGACCCGAACCTGATGATGGAGGTAGCAAAGGAATTCGCACGCCGTCTCGAAGGGCGCAATATCAACAAAATCATCACGATAGAGGCAAGCGGCATCGCACCTGCGATTCTTCTTGGCTACGTCATGCAGCTTCCTGTGGTGTTCATCAAGAAGAAAACACCGAAAACGATGAGCGACTTCTATGTCACCGAAGTCCATTCTTTTACAAAAGACCGCTGGTACACGGTATGCATATCGGAAGACTTCCTGTCGGCAGAAGACAATGTGGTGTTTGTCGATGACTTCCTTGCTTATGGCAACGCCGCCCGCGGAGCAATCGACCTGTGCACCATGTCGGGAGCCAACCTCGAAGCTATGTGTTTCATAATAGAAAAAGGATTTCAAGGCGGCGGCGACCAGCTTCGCCGCGAAGGCTATGACCTTATTTCTCTCGCCATCATCGATGCCGATGCTGACGGACAGATAAAGTTCCGTGACTGAAACCGGAACAGCAACCGGCTGCCCCGTTCAACAATAAGCCGATATCTGACGTTATAGTATCACAACGTGATATTACCGGACACTGCAATTTCAACTGTTTATTTATTCATCATGAAAGGAAATCGGCTTATAATCATCCTGGCGCTGGCGCTTATCGTGCCTGCGTTGGGGAGCTATGTGTCGGCGGCCGGCCGACAGCAACGTGTAGGGCTCGTGCTCAGCGGCGGCGGGGCGCGCGGCATTGCGGAGATAGGCGTGATCCAGGCGCTGGAAGAAAACAATATTCCCATCGACTATATCACCGGCACATCGATAGGCGCAATCGTCGGCGGCCTGTATGCGGCCGGCTACTCTCCGGCGGAGATGATGGAACTGATAAAGTCGAAAATGTTTATGGAAGCCTCGACAGGCAGTATTGATCCGCGCTACAGATACCAGTTTTTCAAGCCGGAGCCTAAACCGGCGCTTCTCAACCTCAACATGTCGCCGGAAAAGCTGAGTTTCAGCCCCATACTTCCGTCAAGCCTCATCTCTCCGATGCCGATGAATTTCTCGTTCATGGCCATATTCGCCCGCTATACGGCGCAGTGCGGCGGTGATTTCGACAAACTGTTTGTGCCGCTGCGCACTGTGGCTTCCGACATGACCAACAAGTGCGCCAAAGTGTGGAGCAACGGGCAGCTTACCGATGCAGTGAGGTCATCGATGAGTTTTCCTGTGGTATTCAAGCCTGTCACCTACAACGGCACGCTTCTCTACGACGGAGGCATATTCAACAACTTCCCTGTCGATGTGATGAAAAAGGATTTCCACCCTGACATAATCATCGGGGTAGACATTCATTCCACCGACACGATCAAGCATTTCCCCGACGTGCTGCAGCAGATGGATATGCTCGTGATACGTCCGCAGAGCTATGACCTCGATGCCGGCGACGGCATAAAACTCCGGATTAACCTCAACAAATACTCGCTGCTCGACTTTGAGAAAGCCGACGAGATATACGATATCGGCTACCGTCACGGACTCGCGATGGTCGATTCAATAAAGAAAAGAGTGACATCACGCCGCCCGGCATCGCAAGTGGCGGCACGCCGCGAGCAATTCAAAGAGGCCACTCCCCGCGCCTATTTCGATTCAGTGAGAGTGACAGGCGGCACCCCGATGCAGAATGAATATATCCGCTATCTGTTCACTGCCGAGCATCCCGACACATTCGGACTGCAGTCGGCACTGGAATCATACACGATGGCAGTGTCGACCTCCCGGCTCAACGACCTCGAGCCGGAAGCCGTCTACGACAGAAATTCCGGCCGGTTCAGCCTGCAATTGCGTGCCTCGGTAAAGAATCCGGTCGATATAGGCATCGGCGGCTTCGTCACATCATCGGCCAACTCCATGCTTTTCCTGTCGTTAGGCTACAACTCCCTGAGCCATAAAGCAATAAACACCTCAATCAACGGCTGGATAGGACAAAGCTACATGGCGGGAATGCTCGACACGCGCCTAATGCTCCGCCGCAGGCATGTCTCGGCGCTCGGGCTTGAAGCAGTGGTGTGGCGGCAGAAATTCTATGAGAACGACAAGCTGTTTTACCAGGACGATGCACCTGCCTTCATCACCGACCTTGAAGCATTCACACGCCTCAAATACTCCCGCGCCACAAGCCGGCAAAGCATATTCTCCTTAGGCATAGCCTACGGGCATACCGACGACCGCTTCTACAACAACGACGAAAGTATCGTCAACTCCGAGACCGACCGCAACAAGACCATACGCGACCTGGGGCAGGTATCGTCGCGCTGGACCTACTCCACCCTCGACGACAATTCGCTTCCGCTCGAAGGTCGTTACATAGGGGTGCTCGGACAAGGCGTGTGGGAGCGCTATGACTTCACGCCCGGAGCTCCGATGGGCCGCATTGTCAATGCGCAGCAGAAAGGTCATGACAAATGGCTTCAGCTTGAAGTGAAATATCTCGACTACATGAGCCTCGGCTCTAAATGGTCGCTCGGTCTTGAAAGCGACATCATCGTCTCGACACGCCACCTGCTCGATGATTATAATGCCGCGATTGTAAATGCGGCTTCGTTCAACCCGACCGCGGCATCATATAATGTGTTCAATCCGCAGCTGCGCGCCAACTCCTTCATCACGGCCGGACTGGTGCCGGTCTATAAATTCAACGACCGTCTGACCTCACGCCTCGCCGTGCACGGATTCATACCCATGCGCCCCATACATCAGGACTCTGACGGAACTGCGTGCTATGGCCGCTGGTTCTCACGCGCATCGCTCTACAGCGAACTCTCGGCCTCGCTCAAGCTGCCATTCGGCAACCTCACCGCCTACGGCAGCTACCAGACATCGCCCGGCAACCGCTGGGGAGTAGGCATCTCATTCGGCTACTTCATCCTCGCCCCCCGCATGACCCGACTGTAGCAAGCAACGACAAATTACCGGAAATATATTTTACTAACAAATCACATTAAAATGTCAAAGAAAAAGCGAACAATTGAAAATGCAACTCCGCTCGACAATGGTGTAAATGAGTATAACTCAATGAAACTGATGGTCATGACAGCAATGTCTGAAATGGGCATCAGTGCAGAGGAATATGACGCATTCCTCAAAAGCGGCATTGACAAGGCTAAGATACGTGACATGATGCTCGATATGCATTTACAGCATGGCGGCAATGGCTTCGATGAAGATGACGATAACGATGACGACCACAGGGAGTTCCTGCGTCCGCGGCCTATCTCGGATTCAGTCGTCCCTATGCCCGAGGCCGAAAATAAATCACTCAGGGTCAAGGTGCAGATGAAAGATGTATCCAAGCCACCTATGTGGCGTGAACTTGTCATTCCGGCCGACTTCAATTTCTCACAGCTCCACTATGCAATCCAGGCCGCCACAGGATTGTCGGACTGCCACCTGTGGCAGTTCCAGCACCAAGCGTATAACCCGGATCTGCAGATAGGCATACCGACAGACGACGACTTTTCATTCGGGCTTGATGAATGGACACATGATGCCGACGCAACTCCCGTCTCGGGATTTCTCTCGAAAAAAGGTGACAAGCTCGAATATGTCTACGATTTTGGCGATGACTGGATTTTCACTGTCAGCGTGCTTGAAGTGATGGATCGGACTGGCGAAGTTGCCGAATGCGTCAAATGGAAATGCGACTTCCAGCCAATCGAAGACTGCGGCGGCGTTTACTCCTACCTCCGGTTGCGCGACATCGCGGCAGCACCCGACTCGCTTGACAAAAAAGCGAAAAAAGAGATAGCCCAATCCTACGGCTTCGAAAATTTCAACCAATTCGCCGCATGGCTCGACGAAGCGACAATCGACATCGAATACGTCAACGAACAGCTCGCCGATATCCCCGACGAATACCAAAGGCCCGACTAAGCAAATCCACAACCCCATGATGACGCGTAAGCGGAATTAATCCCCTCAATATAAAAAGACAAAATATCAAAGGCCTCTATTTCCCACAAAATTACAACGCGCCCTCCCATAAAATGCGCCAAAATCATACATTGCATCACCGATATCCACAATAACATTGGAGACCGACGGCGCTGGCAAAAGAATAACAGGTTTTAAGGATTTTTTATTGGCCATATATTTTGCGGGGCGGGAAAAAAGTCGTATCTTTGTGCCGCTTCAAAACAATACAAAACCAAATCAAATCAATTTAAACAAATTAATTAATGGCAACTAAAATCAGATTACAGCGCCACGGTCGTAAGAACTACGCGTTTTATCCCATTGTAATCGCCGATAGCAGAGCACCACGAGATGGTAAATTTATTGAAAGGATAGGTTCTTATAATCCTAACACTAATCCTGCTACAATAACTTTGAATTTCGAACGGGCTTTGTATTGGGTCAATGTCGGCGCACAACCTACCGACACCGTACGTACTATTCTCTCTAACGAGGGCGTTCTGTTGATGAAACATCTCCAGGGCGGTGTAAAGAAAGGTGCTTTTGACGAAGCAGAAGCTCAGCGTCGCTTCGATGCCTGGAAAAGCAAAAAGCAGGCAGCTGTTGACGCCGTAAAGTCTTCTATGGCCGACAAGAAAGCTCTCGACGCTAAAACTCGTCTTGAGGAAGAGCAGGCTAAGAACAAAGCAAAAGCTGAGGTCGTAGCTAAGAAGAAAGCTGAAATCGCTGCTGCAAAAGCTGAAGCAGAAGCCGCAGCAAAAGCAGAGGCAGAAGCTGCCGAAGCCGCTACCGAAGAGGCTGCTGAGGCTCCCGCCGCTGAATAATCAGTTTTTACAAGCATTCGACTTCATGTCGATAAAAGCGAACTAAAAGCGCCCGCATGATATTACATCGTGCGGGCGTTTTTTTATTATTGTCATTTGCTTATGACATATGATACGGATTTTGAGATGGATTGTCGGATTGATTTTTGTTTGTGATGAGGGAGCGTAGCCGTAGCTACGTGACCGAAGAATAAACAAAAAGACTCCGACAAGACTCTCAAAAGCAAAGTGATATGAATTTTAAACAGTTTCTAAAAAGCATCCGGCACGAACATCGCCGGCTGCTTCTATTATATTCTACTCAGAACGAGAACTGAAACAGGAAGTCTACACGGTTGGCGTGATTGTGCTCGCCGTTGAAGTTGTGGCGCGAGCCGATCAGATATTCCGCTCCGACCTGCAGACGCGGCGACATATCCCAGAATACATTGAAGGCTCCATACATTCCGTAACGGTAGTCTGTGCCCTCGACCTTGTAGTCGGGATAATAACCGACACGCCCTAAGGCGGCACATGCATACACACTCTGTGTTATATTGTATTTAAGGCCGAAATTAAGACCGAGTGTCAGAGGAGCGTACAGACGGCCGGGAGTACTGCCGTCAGCGACAAGGTCGTATGCGCCAATCGACATGTCGGCAAGATAGCTTTCGTAGCCTTTTCCGGTGTTCACTATTCCGAACACTCCAAGCCTGTTGACAGGATAGAACACCGTAGATGCCTGCACACCCCAACCCATCACTGTCTTCCGATTTCCGGTCACCAGATTTCTATACGGAATAGAGCGCAGGATACCTGACAGACGCACATGTCCGTTGTGCGGCAGATTATACTGGCCGAACGCCGCAAGATCGGGAAGATAGTCGTCAAGTTTTTTGGCAAGCACACCGTCGGCATCGACCTGCGACTTCGGCATTTCCAACGACACTGCAGCCACCCAGTGAGATGCGAACTCATGCTGCCATCTCAGCAGCAGGTCGGTATGCGCGGTCTTGCCGTTCTGTCCGCCGCCGTCGATTGTAGGCGCCTCGGCCGCCGGATCACTGAATGTTGTGGCTGCATAGCCGACAGTCCAGTCGGAAATCGTGACGTAGGCTTTTTTCAGTTTGAAACCGACATTATCAGGGCCGGAAAAATCACACTGTATATATCCGATTATGTCGCCGAACATATCGCTTCGTCCGATGATTTTGAAAAACAGAGCAGAGCCGGCCGGCGTCCCGCCGATACGTTTCATCTGATCGGGATCGCGCGGCACGGGTATCATATACGGGATAAAACCGTTGACAGGCACAGAGCCGTCAAAATCGCCCCATGCTCTCATACGGATACAGCCGCCGATGCCCATAGCCAGTCTGGCATCCTTGCTCATAAACAGGAAATATGGTGCGAGAGGATCCTGGAAATGACGGTATTGGTCGACATAAAACAACGCCACCGTACGCGCTATCGAATCGTCAGACGCTTTTTCGCCATCCCCGACATAGATTATCTTATGGCTTTGTTTTAGCTTCTCCGTACGGATTTCGTCGGCGGTCAGCGAGTCAAGACCGGCAACAACATCTCTCGTCATTATGCCGTCAGTGTCAGCCGCGGCAACGTTGGCAGTCGCCAGAAGAGCTACCAGCAGGTTGGTCAGTTTTTTCATAATGCAACAAATTATTTATCTCTCCACATAATAAACAGTCTGCAATATTAACAATCGTTACCATACTATTGTTGTCTATAACATATAAATCATGCACTCAACCTGCCCGTAAAACATATTTTTACAACATTTTTTTGTAAATTTGCGACAAATCAACAGAATTCTATAATGACAGAATTTCCTATACGTTCACAACAGCTTGTCGCGATGGCCGACAAGCGTGTCATAATACTTGACGGTGCGTTCGGCACCATGTTGCAGAGTCTTAATCTTTCGGAAACAGATTTCCGCGGCACACGCTTTGCCTCACACAATACAAATCTGCGCGGCTGCAATGACATATTGTGTCTGACACAACCGGAGGCCGTCGCCGACATTCACCGCCGGTATCTTGAGGCGGGAGCCGACATCATAGAAACAAACTCATTCAACGCCAACGCCATATCACTGGCCGACTATGCGCTGTCAGACCTCGCGGCAGAAATCAACCTTGCCGCGGCACGCATCGCACGCGGGCAGGCCGACGAATATCTCAACGCCACAGGCCGACAAGCATACGTAGCAGGAAGCGTGGGTCCCACCAACAAATCGCTTACAATGGCAGTCGCGCTCAACGACCCCATCGACTGGGACACCATGACAGAAGCCTACACATCACAGATATCCGCGCTCATAGAAGGTGGCGTCGACCTCCTCATTATCGAGACCATATTCGACACGCTCAATGCGAAAGCTGCGATATATGCCGCCGAAAATGCTTTTGCAGCCACCGGCACTACCCTGCCGGTCATCCTTTCGGTGACTCTCACCGAAAGCGGCCGCACACTCTCCGGGCAGTCTCTTGAAGCATTCACTGCCACCATAGCCCATGCCAATCCGTTTGCCGTAGGACTCAACTGCGGTTTCGGCATCGAAGGCATGGTGCCGCACATCGCAACCCTGCAGACACTCGTGCCGCGCGTATCGGTTTATGCCAACGCCGGACTGCCCGACAAGCTCGGAAAATACAACGAGACCCCGCAGATGATGGCCGACGCGCTCAGACCGCTGCTTGAGTCGCATCAGCTCAATATAGTGGGCGGATGCTGCGGCACGACACCCGAACACATAGCGGCGATAGCGCATGAAGCCGCTCGGCACTCGCCACGCCCCTACCGCGCGCCCGGCAATGTGCTGACACTCGCCGGACTCGATACTCTGACAATTTCTACGGAAACAAATTTCGTCAATGTCGGCGAGCGCTGCAATGTAGCCGGAAGCCGAAAATTCCTTCGGCTGATAAAGGAGGACAATTACGACGAAGCACTTGAAATAGCCCGTTCGCAAGTTGAAAAAGGCGCACAGATAGTAGATGTCAACATGGATGACGCACTGCTTGACGCCTCACAATGCATGAGCCGTTTCATACGCATGACACAGATTGACCCTGACATCGCCAAGGCACCCGTAATGGTCGACTCGTCGGAGTGGGATGTCATTCTCGCCGGATTAAAGACCATTCAGGGCAAACCTGTAGTCAACTCTATATCGCTTAAAAATGGAGAAGAGGCATTCATCAGGCACGCAAAGACCATACGGCAGTTTGGTGCGGCAATGGTGGTGATGGCATTCGACGAGCAAGGTCAGGCAACTTCGTTTGAAAGGAAAATAGAGATCTGCGCACGCAGCTACGACCTGCTCACACGCAAGGCAGGCATACCGCCCCAGGATATAATCTTTGACCCGAACATACTTTCTATAGCGACCGGCATGCCCGAACACAATCATTATGCCGTCGACTTCATAGAGGCGACACGATGGATCAAAGCCAATCTGCCGGGAGCCAAAGTAAGCGGAGGCCTGTCAAACCTGTCATTCTCCTTCCGCGGCAACAACACCGTGCGCGAGGCAATGCACGCCATATTTCTCTCGCATGCCATTCCCGCAGGCATGGACATGGCTATCATCAATGCGGCGTCACTGCCCTCTCCTGACGACATCTCCCCCCGGCTGACCCGTCTGGTCGAGGATGTGATACTTGACACTGACCCCGATGCCGCCGATCGTCTTGTTGAAGAGGCCCAGCATCTGCTGCAACAGAAAAGCGAGGGAATTACCACAGCTCCGGCAATTGATATATCAACGATGTCACCGTCAGAGGCACTGACCTCTGCAGTGGCCCGCGGCTCGGCAAACGGTCTTGAGGCACTGGTCAACGCTGCACTGCAGCAGACAGGCTCGGCCGTAGGTGTTATCAATGGACCGCTGATGGACGCCATGAACCTCGTGGGACAGCGCTTCGGCGAAGGCAAGATTTTTTTGCCACAGGTGGTAAAGAGCGCTTCGGCCATGAAAGCGGCCGTAGATATCCTGACACCTGTAATCGAAGCTGAAAAAGCCTCAGGCGCGTCACAGACCGGTGCGACACGCCCGAAAATGGTAATCGCCACAGTCAAGGGCGACGTGCACGATATAGGCAAAAATATCGTTTCAGTGATAATGCGTTGCAACGGATTTGAGGTAATCGACCTCGGCGTCATGGTGCCGGCTGAAACCATTGTGGAACGTGCGCGTCAGGAGAATGCCGACCTTGTGGGACTATCAGGGCTTATCACGCCGTCACTCGAAGAGATGTGCAACGTGGCCCGCCTGATGGCACTGACAGGCCTCACAATGCCGTTGTTTATCGGAGGGGCCACCACATCTGACCTTCACACTGCGTTGAAGATAGCACCGCTGTATTCATCGCCCGTGGTCCATACCCGCGACGCCGCACAGATGCCCGGACGCGTAAAGGAATTTATCGACCCTGCCACCGGCGCCGAAGCAGGCAGCAGACTAATCACCGAGCAACAGCATCTTCGTGACACGGCTGGCTCGCCGGTACGGCTGCTGTCACTTGCCGAAGCCCGTGCCCTGCGCCCTCAATGCACTCCTGACAATGATATAAAGGAGAGACTTACTCCCCGGCCACTCGCCTACGAGTGGGATATCGACACATTGCGCCCGCTCATCAACTGGCGCGCGTTTCTTGCGGCATGGAAACTCGATGCATCGTTTGCTTCACTTGCTCCCGACAGCCGGCGCTCATGCAGTTGCCATGCACATACACACCTGCCATCGTCGCAAAAACAAGCCAAAGCGATGGAAGCGCAGCGACTGTTGCTGGATGCTGACGAAGCTCTGAGGCACATTGCATCGGAAACAGGAAAAATCAAAGCCACTGTCGACTGCCATCCGGCTCTGTCAACGACTGACGACGAAATCGTAATCGCAACCGACAAGGGAAGGTTCATCATACCGACATTGCGACAACAACAGGACGACAACGGCCGGGAGCGGCTCGCACTTTCAGATTTTGTCAAATCCTCGCCCGACGGCTCTACGCCCGATGACTATGTTGGAGTATTCGCAGTATCGACCGGAACAAGCCTGCAACATCTTATCGACGAGATATCGGCCGTCGACGAATACAAGGGACTCGTTTACCGCACAGTAGCCGACCGCCTTGCGGAAGCAGCCACTGAAGCCACCCACCGCCAGGCTCTTCACGACTGGAATTACTCACCGGAAGAAGTAAACCTCACCGATCTTGACAACGAAATGACATCTATCCGCCCCGCAGTTGGCTACCCGTCACTTCCTGACCAGTCACTGATGTTCATTCTTGACAAGATTGCCGATTTCAGCAGAGTGGATATGCGACCGACCGAAAGCGGCGCACTCAACCCACCGGCATCGACAGCAGGGCTGATTATACTCAACCCGAAATCACGTTATTTCATTCTTGGCAAAATCGGAACAGACCAACGCGAGGATTATCTGTCACGCCACCCGCTCAAATTGCCCGGACAGGAACGTTTCCTCCCGCAATAAACAATAAAATAACCATGCATCTTAAAAAATATTTGCAGAATAGCGATTAAAAGCGTACCTTTGCATAAAATTTAAAACAAGGTCGGTCCGGTAGCTCAGCTGGATAGAGCATCTGCCTTCTAAGCAGACGGTCATGCGTTCGAGTCGCATCCGGATCACAAAGAGATAAGATTCATTAGCTCAGTTGGTTTAGAGCGCCTCCTTGACAGGGAGGAGGTCACTGGTTCGAATCCAGTATGGATCACACAAAAAGTCACAACAGAAATGTTGTGACTTTTTTATATGCCATATAACGCATGGTAATAAACGGCGCATGGTGTCTGCACGACTCTAATTCCGGATTTTGCCCGAGTGCGTCCCTACTTTTATCATATCAATAACGCGCGGGCATCTTTACAGACGCTCACCGACGCGAGCCAAATCAGCTTATGCCTTTTTTGATGGATTCTATGGGTCAATAGGCGTTTTCTTCGCCACGGATGGCGTTTGTCACTGTGCGCACTATGATCTTGAGGTCGAGTGAGAGACTCCAGTGCTCTATATACCATACGTCGTTGTCGACTCGGCGCTCCATCTGCCACAATTCGTCGGTAGCACCCCTGAAGCCCTGAATCTGCGCCCAGCCGGTTATGCCTGGTTTCACAAGATGACGCACCATATACTGGTCGATAAGTTTACGGTATTCTTCGGTATGCGCAAGCATGTGCGGACGCGGTCCGACCACCGACATATCTCCCTTGAATACGTTCCAGAACTGAGGCAATTCGTCAATCGAGGTATGACGGAGAATGTTGCCAAGCCGAGTCTTGCGGTCATCATTTTTTGTGGCCTGACGAGTGTCGGCGTCTTTGCTGACCCTCATCGTACGGAATTTATAGCAGTAGAAGTCTTTTCCAAGATATCCGGTGCGCAGTTGTTTGAAAAACACAGGTCCGGGAGAAGAAATCTTGATTGCTATCGCTATCGGAATCAATACCAATGGAGAGAGCAGCAATACAAATCCTGAGAATAAAATGTCGAATATACGCTTTATGGCTCTGTTTGCTACCGATCTCAACGGAGTCTGATGCACGGCTATTACCGGAATCGTACTGTTGAGATTGAACATATAGAAGCTATATTTGAGCTTGGGCGATATCAACGGAGTGAAATACAATTTGCAGAAATGCTGGTCGGCAAGATGTATCACCTTATTGATCAGCGTATCATTATCTATTGACGCTGCATAAAATATCTCGTGGACGTCATTCTCCTTAATGAAACCTTCAAGGCGATCGATTGTACCGATAAAATTTCCGGAAAAATCAGATGGAATTCGGTTGTCAAAATATCCGAGCACTTTCATGCCGTAGCCTTGTTCGCCGACAAGCAGCTGCGTGAGACGCACGGCAGCATGACCGGTACCGATAATCACGACATTGCGGGTGTTGCGACCATGCCGGCGTATCCATTTCAACAATGCCAGAGACACGAGCCATACTGACAACAGCAATCCGGCCTGAAGGAAAAACAACAGACTGAAAAATCCGATTTTAATTCCGGCATATCCTGTAAACATCATCATCGCCGCATAAAGGATTGTCGATGACAACGAAGCAAGCAACGCCATGCCTACGAGTCTTTCAACTCGCATCATACGACGCTGATGCACTGACAGACAACCTCTGCCCACTACTACCGCAACAACACCGACAGCCAATATAACGCGCCAAACATGATGCCCCCCTTCAGCTACAATGGTGTAGTCATTACATGACAGTAACGACACAAACACTACTGCTATGATAATTATATCAAGAAGCGTCTGGATATATGGAACATATTTTCCATATTTACCTATAGGTATATTCTTAAACATCATACTCAATTTCGGAGTGAGGCACTTTCTGCATGACAGCATACAGTATTAAAGCAACTTATTGAAACATGTGAAATCTCGGGCATAATCTTTTGCCTCGAATTTCATTGCCGTCATTATATAATAAATACACAATACCCCGGAATAACAATTCATCGGGGCATTGTGTTTTATAATCCCTTACAGGCGACCGTCAATCAGGGCGATTTTCTTTTCGAGGTCGGCGATATCATCGCGTATGCGCTGTGTCTTGCGCTCGATATCACGAAGCATCGACGAGCCGGAAGTCGATTTGAAGTTGAAAAATCCGAGATTATTCTGATATGTAGTCAGTTCCGACCGTTTTGTCTCGAGAACACGTGCGAGGCGCTCACGCTCACGGATGAGTTTGCCGCTGTCTGACATCTCGTTGATGCTGTTTTCGAAACGAGCGAAGTTTGCACGGGTGTCCTTGAGGTCGTGCACTTTATAGAGCTCATTGATTACGGAGCGGAATTCATCATACACTTTGTCTTTCTCGCGGAAGGGCACATGTCCGATTTCGTTCCAACGGGCCTGCGCGTCTTTTATCGCAGCTACCACCTGCTGGCGCGGAGCGTCGGGGGCGATTTCTTTAAGTGAAGCCGTCAGCGCGCGTTTTGCACGGAGATTTTCCTGCTCCGACTTGCGCGACTGTGACAGATCGCGTTTTTTCTGCTCGAAGAAGTAGTCACATGCTTCCTGAAAGCGCTTCCACACTTCGTCGGAACGCTTCTTGGGCACAGAGCCTATTGTTTTCCAACGGCGCTGTAGTTCGGTAAGTTTTTCAGCTGTAGCTTTCCAGTCAGTGCTGTCCTTGAGGGCTTCGGCCTGCTCGCAGAGAGCTAATTTTTTCTCCAGATTTGCCGTCATATCCTCCTTTACCGATTTATAATATTCGGCTTTCTGTGCAAAAAATTTATCGCAGACAGCGCGGAAACGGGTAAACAGGAGATTGTTGGCCTTTTTTGATGCGAAGCCGAGCTTGCGCCAATCTTCCTGCGCCTGGAGTATTGTTCTGGTCATGTCGTTCCAGGCGTTGAATGATTTGAGCGAATCGAAGTCAAGAGCTTCGAGGCGCTCGCAAATAGCGGTCTTTGCAGCTTCATTTTCCTGCTCACGGGCTTTACGCTCTTCAAAAAACGCCTGATATTTTTTGTTGACAACAGCTGATGCCTCTTTGAAGCGTGCCCATATTTCCTCGCGCTGCTCCTTTGCCACAGGGCCGGTCTCACGCCATGTGACATGTAAATCCTGCAGACGCTTGAACGCTGCAATCACATCGGCTTCAGCATCAAGCTTCTCAGCTTCGGCACACAGTTGAAGTTTTGTCTCAAGATTTTTCTTAAAATCATAATCACGGAGGTCTTTGTTGACTTTAAGCTGGTCATAGAAAAGCTCGACGGCATCCTGATAACGCTTCCACTGGTCAGACATCTGCTGAGGCGACACATCACCCACATTCTTGAATTCCTGCTGTATTTCACGGAAGCGTGTGAAGTGACGGTTTACATTATCCGTATCGTTGCTCATAGCTGTGATTTCAGCTATGAGAGAGTCTTTTTGTTCGAAATTACGCTGAAGCTCAGCCTCTACCTCGGCTGCGCGAGCCGCCTTTTTCTCCTTTATCGAGCCAAGCAGCTGACGAAGCACCTCGTCGGCCGGATCTTCTTCGGGGATAAAAGCCTCCGGATCATTTCCGTTGGCAACGAACTGGCGGCGGGCTTCCTCGTCGGTAGCCTTGCGAAGAGCGTAGTAACGCTGTTTGAGCCGCGACACTTCATCGCGTGATATTTCATCGGCCTCGGCTTGCGCGAGAGAGGTAAGAGTGATGATAACATCAGCTTCCGACATCTCATCAATGGCAGAAGCAGCCTCCGGGGCTTTGGTCTCATCTGTGGCTGCATCGGCGGCAACGGCCGATGTGTTGACTTCTTCATTCTCAGTTTGAGGCTGAGAATTTTCGGCGATAGGATTGGCAGTCAGGTCAATAGGCTCGTCTGCCATCTGGCGGGTTTCCATAACAAATTAAATATTAATGTAATAACTGGATGCGGAGCACAGTTTTCTCCAAATTCCGTTCCAAATTTATGTAAAATAATTGTAAAAACCTACTTTTTTCATAAATAGTTTGTGTATCTTTGCACCGGCGAAGAGCTGATGGTGTCGCAAAACCGCGCAAAACTATCGTCAAGTCGCAGTGACGCAATATATTGTGTAACCGCGGATTGAATAACAAGACAGTGCATATAGGGCGCTATTGCATCATCATCTAAGGAATTCAGGTGAAAATCCTGAGCAGGCACGCTGCCGTAACTCTTGCTGTCGGTTTGCACAGACAGCATCGTGACACAAGCCATTGGAGCGTTGGCTCCGAGAAGGCGTCGCACTGAGAGAAGCCGGAAAACAAACGCTTTGCCGTCGGCCGTTCAAAGGAATAGCCGATTTGCAGATTTTACGGAGGCTGAAGTTATTTTCACTCCGGTGTCACGTTGATAATTGACAATCTCAAAAACAATAGCAAAAATGAAAAAAATCTTCTATCTTGCGGCTGTTGCCGCAGCATTCTCATTCACATCATGCTCTGACGACGACAACACGCCGGCACCGCCCGCGCAATCGTCAGTCGAAGGTCTTTTCGTGGTGTGCAACGGCAATTACCTTGTTGGCAACGGTTCATTGTCATACTACAATCCTGATGGCAACAGCGTGGAGAACAACGTTTTCCAACGTGCCAACGGCATGAAGCTCGGCGACACAGCCCAGTCAATGAGCATTGACGGAAACACCGGCTGGATCTGTGTAAACGGCTCAAACGTGGTCTATGCCATCGACGTAGACACCTACAAAGTCAAAGGCCACGTCACCGACGTGACATCGCCCCGCAACGCGCTTGCGATAAGCGACAGCAAACTATATGTCACCAATCTTTACGACAACCGCATCGCCATCGTCAACCCGGCCACATATACCGTAACCGGCCATATCGACATCCCTGACATGGAGGCATCGACAGGTTCTACCGAGCAGATGATAAAAATCGGCGATTACGTATATGTCAACTGCTGGAGCTACCAGAAAGAGGTGCTGAAAATCGACACCCGCAACGACAAGGTTGTTGACCGCATCGAGGTAGGCATTCAGCCACAAAGCATAGCTACCGACGGAAAGAACTCCCTGTGGGTGCTCTGCGACGGCGGAGGCTGGGCAGAAAATCCCGTGGGCTTCGAGGCTCCTTCGATCTCACGTATCGACCTGAACACATTCAAGGTTGTCAGCACAATCAAGCTCGCCGAATACAGCTCTGCATCACACCTGCGCTACTACAACGGCAACCTCTTTTGGCTTGAAAACGGCGTGCAGCGCATGAGTGCGGATGCTACAGCAGTTCCTGCAGCCGCCTTCATCCCGTCGACAAGCTACAGCCTTTATGCGCTCGATATCAATCCCGCGAACGGCGACATCTACGTCGGCGATGCAATTGACTATATGCAGGACGGCACCGTGACCCGCTACAACGCGTCAGGCGACAAGACCGACTCGTTCACCACCGGCATCATTCCCGCAGGCTTCTGCTGGAAAACCGGCAAATAATACATCTTTATATCAATCAGGATATGAGACACCCCCAAAGCAGGGACTTCACACAATCGTCAGGACGGCACTGTTTTCATAGAGCCAAATTTCATTTCGATAGCGAACATTTCAGTTCCTCCGAGCCATCCCGACATCTATTGGTGACGGCCCTGCTTTTTCTGTTTCTTTTTCCGCAGCCTGCAGCAGCGCGCGACAACACTTTAAGCCACAGTCTGGGCGATGTGACCGTGACAGCAAGCCGACCGCTAAGCCGCATCGGCGTCCAATACACATCAATCGACTCAGCAGCACTTCGTGACAACATCTCACTTTCGATGGCCGATGTCCTGGGCTTCAATTCTTCCGTATTCGTCAAATCGGCAGGCAGGGCCACACTGTCGACAGTATCATTCCGCGGAACAGCACCGTCTCACACCGCCGTGACATGGAACGGACTTCCAGTCAACTCTCCCGCAATGGGGCTTACCGACTTCTCGATGCTTCCCTCTTATCTCATTGACCGCGCGTCGCTGCTTCACGGAGCATCATCCCTGACGCGTACATCTGCGGGCATGGGCGGCATGGTCGATCTGTCGACATCTCCGGTTGAAATAGGTGACGGCTTCAACGTGCAATACATTCAGGGAGCCGGCTCCTACAACACATTCGATGAATTTCTGAAACTGTCATACGGCGATGACCGCTGGCGCCTGTCAACGCGCGCAGTTCTCTCAACCTCCGACAACGATTTCACATTCATCAACAAAGACCGTAAGGAATTTGTATATGACGACAACCATACCATTATAGATTCCTATTATCCTAAAGACCGAAACCGCAATGGCGGGTATTGCGACTTTCATCTGTTGCAACAGGTTTATTTTTCAGCTCCGCGGCGCAATGACATCGGGCTTCAGGTGTGGTACACCGGTTCGGTGCGCCACGTGCCACTCAACACCGTCGACTATGTTGATTCCCGCGATTTCATCAAGAAACAACGCGACAACATAATACGCGCCATAGCGTCATGGCAGCACCGCACCGGAGCCATGACAATGTCGGCACGCGCCGGATATGTGCACCAATGGAACGCCTACGACTATGCCGTAGAGCGCAGCGAAGGGATAATGAACACATCCATTACATCCCGCACCAAAACCGATACATTTTACGGTGACGGCGAATGGGGATGGACTCCGGGCAACAACCTTTTTCTATCGGCGACTCTCTCTGTGAAACACGACAGAGTCGCCACAGTCGACCATGCGGCTCTGGCCGGGGTAAAAAGCTACGACAAGGGCCGCTGTGATCTGGGAGCATCGGTTTCAGCCCGCTGGCAGGCCACTTCGAGATTCGGACTGTCAGCAGTCATAAGACAGGATTTAGCAGGTCATGATGCCGACGCCCCTGCCCCTGCCCTGTTTGCCGACTACGTAATAAATCGCGACGCCAATCTGACGGTGAAGGGCTCCGTGGCCCGCAATCACCACTATGCGTCGCTCAACGACCTCTATTTCCTGCCCGGTGGAAATCCTGACCTCAAGGCCGAACACGGCTGGAGCTATGACGTAGGCGTATCGGCCGACAAGGCTGTCGGTTCACGCACAAACGTATCGGCGTCAGTCAACTGGTATGACTCGTATATCAACGACTGGATATTATGGCTTCCGACCAACAAGGGCTTTTTTCAGGCCAGAAATGTGAGAAACGTACATGCCTACGGCATCGAGGCTGCAGCCGGAATATCCACGCGTCCGGGCGACGACTGGAAAATCGGCATAAACGCCGGGATGTCGTGGACAGCCTCAATCAACGACAGCGAGCCGGTTTCGCCTGACGACAAGTCGGCAGGCAAACAGCTCCCTTACGTGCCCAAACTGTCGGCGTCACTCACCGGCACAGTAGCCTGGCGACTGTGGATCCTGCAATACAAATGGTGTTACTACTCACGGCGATACACCATGACATCAAATGAAAACACCATTTCCGGCTCACTGCCCCGCTACTTCATGAGCAATCTGTCGCTCGAACGGCGCATACCGCTTCACGCGGTGGAACTGTCGGCCAAAATAGCCGTCAACAATCTTTTCAATGCCGACTATCAGACAATAATGGCGCACCCGATGCCCGGCACCAATTTTGAAATTTTCCTATCAGTGTCAATCTGATATCCGCCTGTAACACAAGAGCGGCACCGCATCAACGGCGCCGCTCCTTTTTTCCGGCTGACCGACGCGGTGTCGGGATGACAACCGGCGTCAATCGCTATTGCACGCGCTCAGAAACCGCACGTGACAATTTTTACGAAAGAGGCTATTCCTCTTTTACTCTTTTCTTGGCTTTTTCTTTTGTTTTGGTCGATGAACTCTCAAGATCTTTTTCCTCCTGAAGGTCAATCCCACGACGATTGTCGTCAATCACACGATATTGCAGATAGGCAAGTGACTGGTCGGCCATGATACGGAAACTTCCGCCAATTTCACGGCGCCATTTGCGGGCCATCGAGAAGATGCCTCTGTTGAGATATGCCTCTACAAACGGGTGGACATACATTGTGAATTTCTTGACATTAAGAGTGTTGACGAGATATTCAAGTTTTTCTTTAAGTGTATCGGTAAACAGTAGCGACGGCTGCACTTCTCCTTTTCCGAAACATGAGGGACACTTCTCGGTCGTTGTTATGTCGAGAGCCGGACGCACGCGCTGACGCGTAATCTGCATCAGTCCGAACTTGCTGAGCGGCAATATATTGTGTCGCGCCCGGTCATTCGCCATGACTTCTTTCATGTGCTCATATAACCGCTGGCGGTGCTCGCTCTTGTTCATATCTATAAAGTCGATGACAATAATACCACCCATGTCTCGGAGTCTGAGCTGACGGGCTATTTCATCAGCCGCCCGCATGTTGACTTCGAGGGCATTGCTTTCCTGGTCGGCAGATGCTTTGGTGCGGTTTCCTGAATTGACATCGATTACATGAAGCGCCTCCGTATGCTCTATGATGATATATGCACCTGATTTAAACGAAACGGTCTTGCCGAACGAAGATTTTATCTGTTTGGTGATATTGAACTTGTCGAAAATAGGTTCGGGCTTATCATAAAGTTTCACAATATCGCGGCGCTCTGGGGCTATCAGACTCACATATTTCTGAATCTGAGCCGTGGCTTCGGCATCGTTTACATGAACCGCTTCGAATTCGGGCGAGAAAATATCGCGCAACACGCCTACTATACGGCTTTCCTCTTCAAAAATCAGAGTCGGCGCGGTGGCTTTCTGCGCTTTTGCGAGAGTGCTTTCCCAGCATTCGAGAAGCGTCTTGAGCTCATGGTTCAGGTCTGCGACACGTTTGCCTTCGGCAGAAGTGCGTATGATGACTCCGAAATTTTTTGGACGAATACTCTCGACAAGCTGACGGAGACGCAGTTTTTCCTCTGTCGATTTTATTTTCTGTGAAATCGAGATTTTGTCACTGAAAGGGATGAGCACAAGGTAACGCCCTGTGAATGTGATTTCTGTAGTGAGACGGGGACCTTTTGAAGAAATCGGCTCTTTGACAATCTGCACAAGCAGTTCGCGGCCTGACGCAAGAAGGTCGGCAATCGAGCCGTGTTTATCGATATCCGGGCCGAGCTTGAGTTTTGAAAGCTGCGGCACCTTTTTTTTATCTTCAAGCAGCTGGTCTACAAAACTTGAATAGGAAGAGAAGTGGGGGCCAAGATCAAGGTAATGAAGGAAAGCGTCTTTTTCGTAGCCGACATTGACAAAGGCGGCATTCAGTCCGGGCATCAGTTTTTTCACTTTAGCCAGGTAGATGTCACCTACAGCGTATGCCTGGTTGCGCGATTCTTTCTGAAGGGACACAAGCCGCCCTTCCTCGGTAAGCGCAATCGACACCTCGTTGGGTTGTACGTCTACAATTAATTCGCTTTTCATTGGTTGTTTTTGTTTTGTCTCCGGGCAAAGATCCGGAGCTCAGTTAGAGATTATAAAAACGCAAGAACAAACTTATTGACAATAGCCGCCTGGCGGAATATCATATAAGTTTGTCCTGTATAGCGTTATGTCATGAGATTATTTCTTCTTGTGACGATTCTTTCTCAGACGTTTTTTACGTTTGTGAGTAGCCATCTTGTGGCCTTTTCTTTTTTTACCGCTGGGCATTTTGATGTAACGATTAAAAAGTTTATAAATATATGACTAATTCTCCGAGGGTGTCAGGCAGTAACCGTCTCCCTATATTATTTTACATCTTCCATGAACACTTTAGCCGGCTTGAAAGCGGGGATGTTGTGCTCGGGGATGATGATTGTAGTATTCTTGGAAATGTTGCGGGCTGTTTTTTCAGAACGTTTCTTGATGATGAAGCTACCGAAGCCGCGAAGATATACATTGTCGCCATGAGCGAGAGAGTCTTTTACCACGTCCATGAAGTTCTCGATAGTGACGAGCACATTGGCCTTTTCAAGACCCGTACGTTTAGCGATTTCGTTAACGATGTCTGCTTTAGTCATTGTTGTACGTAATTTTTAATTATAGGTTAATTTATTTGTTTGCAAGCATTTAGTGAAGCAAAACGTGTGCATGCCGTTTTGCAGATGCAAATATCGCATTTTTTTTTTAATTGTATGCAATTTTATGCACAATTTTTTAAATAAACTTCAATCTTTTACCAATTTAGCACACATCCGAGATGATGAAGCACCGGGATTTCCATCCCTTCAACCATTACCGACGCATCATGCGAATGCGGAGCATAGAGCATTGCATTCCAGCCTGCCCGCAAAGCTCCGGCGATATCAGTGTCGGGATTGTCTCCTACCATCAGCGACTCGCCGGCACTGACGCCGCTTTGCCGCAAAGCATGGTCAAAGATACGTCTGTCAGGCTTGTTGACTCCGATATCATCACTGAGCACAATCCTGTCGACAAGATGTACAATCCCTGACGAGCGCAGTTTCTCATGCTGCACGCCGCTGAACCCGTTTGACAATATCCCGATCATGTAGCCACGCGATTTCAGATGAGTCAAAGCCTCCTTTGCTCCGTCAAGCAACAACCCTGTTGCTCCAAGCGCTTCGAGATACACCACATCAAGGTCATGGTTGAGACTCAGATTTTCCTTTTCTTCCACCCCACCCTCACGCAACGGCAGATAAAATCGGTCAAACCTCAGTTTCTCCTGCGTGATTTCAGCCCGGTTATACAGCTGCCAGAGCGCGGCATTGTGGCGGTGATAGGTTTCGAACCATACATTTTCACCGGCAAAGAAGCGCTTGAAATTATATTTTTCGTAAACATGCCGCAGAGCGATGAGTGACGATGCCGCGAAATCATAAAGCGTATCGTCAAGGTCAAACCATATCCATTTAACGCCGTCAGGCAGGATGCAGGCGCGTGCTGCGTCGCCGGCATCCGCCTCCAATACTGTATTATATTTCATATCACACATTTCCAAATGATTTTTCCACTCTGCGCAGACGCCCCACGGCAAATATCGTCACTGGCAGTATCATCACTTCATATAACGTCTTTATCACCGCCTGCGTCACCATCAGCGACACTATCATGCGCCACGAAAGCACACCGCCGAACGCTATCGGGAAGAATATAAGCGAATCAATGCACTCGCCATAGACTGTCGACAGAATGGCACGAAGCGAGAAGCGCCCCGCGTCATCACCTGAACTTTTCATGCGCGCCATCGTGTAGGCATTGACCATCGAGCCGCACAAAAACGCAAGGAAACTCGCCGCCACGATGCGCGGCACACCGCCATAAATTTCTTCCATCGCTCCCTGCGATGTCCATTCCGGAGAGCCGGGCAGCGCTATCGACAGCTGAAGCGCAAGCGTCACAAACAGACTCGACGCAAATCCGAGCCAAATCATAAGCTTAGCACGTTGAAGCCCGTAGACCTCAACCACGCAGTCATTTATGATATACGAAAGCGGGAATATCACAACCCCGGCCGTAATGGTAAGCGGTCCGAGATCGATTGTTTTTATTTCTACAAGATTAGCTACAATCAGACATATACAGAATGTCAGAACGAGCACAAGATAAAGAGCCGACACACGACTATTGGCTAAATGTTTCATATTTTCTTGTTTTTAACGAGGTAGCAAGCACTCAGGTTTATTCCGAAAAGGAGGCGCAAAGATAGCAATTTTATTTTATAAGCAACTGTTTAAAATTATTTTATATTAACCATTCCACATTATTTTAACATTCTGAACAGTTGCTTAAAGCAATAATACAGACTTGTTTCCGTTATTGAAATAACAACAATCATACGTAAATGAAACACAGCATAACAATATATCTTACAGCACTTGCCGCACTCGTGGCTTGCGTGATGACATCGTGCATCGAGGACAGTTTCGCCACATCTCCGTCAGATCAGCCTACATTCTCCACCGACACACTCCGTATGGGAGAGAACTATACTCTCGAAGGCTCACCGACCTGCAGGTTTACAGTCTATAACCGTCACGGCAAGATGCTCAACATAAGCAGCATCTCACTTCGCGATGACAACGACGGATACTTCCGTCTCAATGTCGACGGATTTTCAGGAAAATCGTTCAGCGATATAGAAATCCGTCCCAACGATTCTATTTTCGTATTCGTGGAGGCGACACTTCCCGAGAACGACAAAGATGAGATTCTCGACATCAGACGCCATCTTGACTTCGTTACCAACGGAGTCACCTCAACTGTAGTGCTTGACATTCAGAGCCAGGATGCAATAAGGCTTGACGGTGCCACAATCAACACCGCAACGACATGGAAACCCGGCAAACCATATCTCATATCCGACACCGTCAGAATAGCCGAAGGAGTCTCGCTGACTCTTGAAGCCGGAACACGTGTGCGCATGAAAGACAAGTCTGCATTCAAGGTAGAAGGCACACTGATTGCCGAAGGCACCCCTGAAGAACCGGTGGAAATCACCGGATACCGCACCGGCAATGTGGCCTCGTCTATACCCTACGAACTGATGTCGGGGCAATGGGGAGGCATATATTTCGCATCCACATCAACCGGAAACAGTCTTACCGGAGCCACGATACGCAACAGCTCCGACGGACTCACCCTTTCGTCGTGCGCATCGGGCGACGCTCCGGCGTTAACCCTCACCAATTGCCAGATACGCAACACAACCAATTATATCATAGACGCCTGCCATTCAAACATCAAGGCCGTAGGGTGTGAATTTACCGACGCGTCACAAGGCATATTGCATCTCACCGGCGGAAGTCATGTCTTCAACCACTGCACGATAGCCAACTACTACCTGTTCACGGTGTTGGGAGGCCCGGCCATACAGTTCGCCCACATCAACGCCGACGATGCCGACGATGCCAATCCTTCACTGCCATATCTGTCAGCCGAATTCACCAACTCGATCATCTATGGCAACGGCACGGAATTCTCGCACGGCGACCTGACAGGCACATCCGTCAGCGTGCGGCGATGCATTCTGAAAAGCGACGGCTCAGACGATGACAATTTCATCGACTGTCTGTGGAATTCCGATCCGATGTATTACACAGTCCGCAACGAATATCTGTTTGACTACCGCATAAAACCGGAGTCACCGGCCATAGGTGCGGCCGACCCTGCCTGCGACATCTACGGCTTTACAGCCGACCGCTACGGAGTGACGGTCCACTCCCCTGCCGACCTCGGCGCATACACATTCGTCGAGCCGGAGGAATAGCGCTGACCGGGCGGCTTTATTTAACTTTTATTGTAATATGCCAACCGCTTCTTTTCAGCATAAATCACTACATTTGTAGTAATGAAAAGATTTGTTGCTTACATACTGACTACCGCATTCGTCGTAATGGCATGCTGTATGCCCGCGCAGGCTCAGCAGCCTGTGACACGCGACGGATTTCACAAAGCGCCCAAAGGACTCGACAACCGCAACATCGCCCTGTGGCAGAGTCATGGCAAATATTACAATATTGAAAAGAACCGATGGCTGTGGCAAAGAGCCCATCTGATGCAGACGATTGAAGATCTGTATTCGACATCCTACGTGCTTGACCTGCTGGTGCCGATGCTTGAGAATGCAGGCGCATACGTCATGCTGCCGCGCGAACGCGATCTCAACGATGTTGAGGTAATCATCGATGCCGACTCGCCGTCCACTCCGGGATATACCGAAACCTCCACTTTGAAAAAATGGAGCAAAGCCCCGCGTGCAGGTTTCAGGATGCCTGACGGCAACCTCACCGACCGCCGGAACCCGTTCAAAGAGGGATCCGTGCGTCAGATAACAACCGTCGGCACTACCGGCGATGCATCATCTGCTTCGTGGAGCGCCGAGATACCACGCGCCGGAGAATACACCGTCTACATTTCATACGCATCGTTGCCCAACAGTTCTGATGCTGTCAGATATACAGTCCACTCCCTGCGCGGCGACGAGACATTCACCGTCAATCAGACCATGGGGGGAGGCACATGGATTTCACTCGGCAGTTTTCCGTTTGAGGCGGGGCTTCAGGACTTTCCCATAGTCACCGTCAGCAATGCGGCCACCGGAGCCAACATAGGGCGTATTGTGACTGCCGACGCTGTCAGAATAGGCGGAGGCATGGGCAATGTGGCCCGCGGCAATGACTCTATAACAAGCGGTTTGCCAAGGTGGATGGAGTGTGCCCGCTACTGGCTGCAGTGGGCGGGAGCGCCTGTCGAGGTCTATTCAAAGTCGGATTATGACAATGACTACACTGACGACTTTCATTCCCGTCCGCTTTGGGTAAACTATATCGCCGGAGGTTCATCAAAGATGCCATCAGCCAAAGGCCTCGGCATACCGGTCGACATATCATTCGCTCTCCACACCGACGCCGGCATCACTCCCGACTCTACAATCGTCGGCACACTCGGCATATATTCGACCGACGGAGGCACCCGGCTGGGCGACGGACGCCGACGCACCACCAACCGCGACCTCACCGAAAGCATCGTCAACACTGTGGTCGACGACCTCCGTGCGCTTCACGAGCCCCTGTGGAGCAAACGCAAGACACGCAACCGCAAATATGCCGAAGCCCGTATTCCCAAAGTGCCGTCAGCACTCGTCGAACTTCTGTCACATCAGAATTTCGCCGATATGCGCCACGGACAGAACCCACAGTTTCGTTTCGACGCGGCAAGAGCCATCTACAAAGGCATGCTGAAATATCTCTACGGCGCCCGCGGAGGCTACGTTGTGCAGCCGCTTCCTGTCAGAGCATTCAGAATAGAAGACCGCGGTGACGGCAAATACCGTCTCAGCTGGAAAGCCACAGCCGACTCGCTCGAGACCACCGCCATGCCCGATGAATACTACGTAGAGATGTCGGAAGGAAATTCAGATGTATTCAAAAAAATATCTCGCGGGAAATCCACGTCTTACGAATTCAGTGCCGAGCCTGGCATAATCTATAATTTCCGCATCGTAGCGGCCAACAAAGGAGGCATATCATTCCCCTCGGAAACCCTGAGTCTGTGTCATCTCGAAAACGGAAATCCGCAGGTGCTGGTAGTAAACGATTTCACGCGTCTCTCCGCTCCCGACTGGTTTGAGACACCGGAGAAAGCCGGATTTCTCGACCAGATCGACTATGGCGTGCCCTATCGCCGCAACATTGCGTATACCGGTTCGCAATACAACTTCAACCGCGAGGATCCGTGGGTCGACGACGAGATTGATCCGGGTTTCGGCGCAAGCTACAGCAATTGCGAAGGACATCCCGTGGCAGGCAACACTTTCGACTATCCGCGCGTGCATGGCGAAGCGATCGTCGCCGCCGGCTATCCGTTCATCTCCACATCACTTGAAGGATATCTCTCGGGCAACTACAAAAATACGATTGTCGATGTCATCGCCGGCAAACAGAAAGAGGTGCGTCTCGGCAATTCCGAAGCACCCACCCGCTACAAGGCGTTTCCGCCCGAGTTGCAGGAAAAGCTGAGAGAACACACTTCCCGCAAGGGGAGTCTGCTGGTAAGCGGCACATTCATAGCCAGCGATCTCTTTGTCAATCCGTTCGCCAATGACTCGGTAATGTCGGCCGACGCCGCATTCGCACGTCAGGTGCTCGGCATCGAATATGAAAGCGCGTTTGCAGCCATATCGGGATATGTCGACATTCTCCCCTTCTGGGCCAACAGGCACACCGCAGGCGGCAATGTCAGGTATGCCTCAACTCCCAATGAAGAGATTTATATCGTAGAGTCGCCTGATGCCATCATCGGCTCGGGGCGCGGCACGTCGCAGACAATCATGAAATATGAGGAAAACGGCAAAAGCGCGGCTGTAGCCTCCAATAAAAATGAAAGTGCGGTGATAGCGATGGGATTTCCGTTCGAGGCCATAAAAACCGCTCATGACAGAAATCTGCTTATGTCACAGATGCTGTTGTATCTGCGCACCACCCGACTGCCTTTGCAGTCACAGCCTGCAATGTCGGTTAAATTTGACAGCAACTACCGATTTCCGACCGGCAAACCCTCATCAAAAGATAATCTTGAAATCGAATTATAGAAATATACTGACATGACTTTTGAAATATATTCCACCGCCGACGGCTATGATTTCGGCACAATGCAGTCATGGCGCGATATCGCAAGCCGCGCCACAGCAGATTACGTTGCCGTTTTCTCTTCGCCATATTCTCTCTCGCCGGGTTACAACTGCATGCCGCGTATGGCAAAAGTAGCCGCTGACACCGGTGCATCGATGGTCTATTCCGACTATCGCGTCACAACTCTGTCGGGAGAGACAAAGCCGGTTCCGACAATCGACTGCTTTAAGGGTTCGTTGCGCGACGATTTTGATTTCGGCCCGCTTGTCTTGATTGACACCTGCCATCTGAGGCAGGCATGCGACTCCATCGATACCGATTACAGGTATGCCGGAATGTATGCCGTGCGCCTTGCGCTCGGACGAATAGCAAAAATCATACATATACCGGAAACGTTATACACAGCAGTCGAGACCGACAGCCGCACATCAGGCGAGAAACAGTTTGACTACGTTGACCCGCGCAACCGCACCCGGCAGATTGAGATGGAGGATGCATGCACACGTCATCTCAAAGAAACCGGAGCATATCTCGAACCGGTCTTTGCCGAAGCCGACTACAGCGGTGACTTCCCGGTGGAAGCATCGGTCATAATCCCCGTGCGCAACAGAGTATCGACAATCGCCGACGCTGTAAACAGCGCTCTGTCACAAGTGACAGATTTCAGCTATAACGTGATTGTTGTCGACAACCATTCAACCGACGGCACCACCGAAGTGCTCCGCGAGCTCTCCGACCGACATGACAGTCTCAAAGTCATTATACCGCGATTTACCGACCTCGGCATCGGCGGATGCTGGAACGAGGGCATAAACTCCGCCCATTGCGGACGTTTTGCCGTGCAGCTCGACAGCGATGACCTCTATAAAGGCGCTGACACGCTGCAGCGCATCGTCGACACCTTCCGCAGTGAGAACTGCGGCATGGTAATCGGGTCATACGAGCTTACCGATTTCAGCCTCAACCCGCTTCCGCCCGGTCTTATAGATCATCGCGAATGGACAGAGAGCAACGGACGCAACAACGCATTGCGCATCAACGGGCTCGGCGCGCCGCGCGCTTTTGCCACCGGACTGCTGCGCAAAGTCGGAGTGCCCAACACATGCTACGGCGAGGACTATGCCCTGGGGCTTGCCATATCGCGCGATTACCGCATCGGACGCATCTACGACTCGCTCTATCTGTGCCGACGCTGGGAGGGTAATTCCGACTCAAACCTCGACATAACGCGCGTAAACGCCAACAACCTCTATAAAGACCGGCTACGCACATGGGAAGTCGAAGCGCGTATCGCAAAAAACAAACGTAAGTAACCGATCACAGTTATGCCGAGCCAAAGCGAAATAATCGATTTCTTCAACCGACAGCTTCAGACATGGCCTGAGGCTGCGGCCCGTTTTGAAGCGCTTTCCGGTGTGCTGACAAAACAATTTGACATCAACGGATTTCATGTGACGGTATCGCACAATCCTGCCCGCATCCAGTCGTCAGCCGCCAAAGTCGACAAAGCCTCGATCGCATCACGCCGCTGCTTTCTGTGCGACGCCAACCGTCCGGCCGACCAGCAGCACATCGACTGGAGAGATTACAGAATTTTAGTCAATCCCTATCCGATACTTCCCCTGCATTTCACTATCGTGGCCTCGCAACACCGCCCACAGTCGATATCCGGAGCGATTGCCGACATGACCGATCTGGCGCTCATGCTTCCCGATTTTGCCATATTTTACAACGGACCGGCATGCGGAGCTTCCGCTCCTGACCATTTTCATTTTCAGGCCGTGCGCAAATCCGATCTGCCGATGTTCGGCCGGCAGAGACTTCCGTTCGGTGTCATAAGACTTGCCGGAGATGAAGCCACGCAGCAGACTGTTGACGCTGCGCTTGCCACATTGCCCAAATGCGACAGCGAGACAGAACCGAAAGTCAATATATTCTGCACGACCGACAACGGCAAGCCGGAGATAACCATAATACCGCGTCGCCGTCACCGTCCTGACTTCTACGGTGAGGACGGAATGCTTATAAGTCCGGCATCTATCGATCTTGCCGGGGTGATTGTAGCGCCACGGCTCACCGATTTCAAACGTATCGATGCCGCGACTATCAATAAGATTTATTCACAACTCTGCCTGACTCAGGCAGAAATCAACAGTCGGAAAAATGACATCAAATAATAATACACGCAGCCGCCTCGCCGTAGGCCTTATGTCGGCGCCTGAAGTCGACATCAACTTCATTTCCGGATTTGAGAGCAACGGCCCACGTCATTTCGAAGCCGGCTCTCTTGAGAGTCGGCTGCTTATTGAACCGGCGTCAGCCGATTCCGTATTTGAAGTAGGCGGAATAACTATCGGCGTGGGATTTCACTGGCAGCAGCGACAGGCGCAACGTTTTGCCGGAGCTGTGGAACTGGTGCCTGACGGCGATAATATAGTGGTGATTAATCATGTCGACGTAGAGGATTATCTTTGCAGTGTCATTTCATCTGAGATGAACGCCAACTCGCCGCTTGAGTTCCTGAAAGCCCATGCTGTGATATCACGCAGCTGGGTTCTCCGCCAGATCGGCAACAGACATACAGAAACCAATGACACCGCGCGCTGCGGAGCAGACGAAATCATACGCTGGTATGACCGCGAGGACCACACTCTTTTCGATGTGTGTGCCGACGACCACTGCCAGCGCTATCAGGGCGTGACCCGCGTCTCCACCCCCGCCGCAGTCGAGGCGGTAAAGTCAACAGCCGGACTGGTGCTCACCCACGGCGGAGAAATATGCGACGCGCGTTTCTCTAAATGTTGCGGAGGCGCAACCGAAATTTTCCCGACATGCTGGGACAACGAAGAGCATCCCTACCTGAAATCATTCCATGACATTCTGCCGCCGCAACCGCTGCCTGACCTCACCACTGAGAAAGGCGCTGCCAAATGGATATTGTCACGGCCAGATGCCTTCTGCAATACTTCCGACAAGACTTTGCTCGGCAACGTGCTTAACAATTTCGACCGGACCACCACCGACTTCTACCGATGGGAGGTCACCGCCACAGCCGACGAGTTTGCAGCACTGATTCTGGAAAAATCCGGGCTCGACTTCGGAGAAATCGTCGACATGACACCGGTGGAACGCGGCCCCTCCGGAAGGATTTGCCGTCTGAAAATCACAGGTAGCAGACTGACAAAGACAATAGGCAAAGAGCTTGAGATACGCCGTATCCTGTCTCCGTCACATCTCTATTCATCCGCTTTTATTGTAGAAAAGTCAGAAAAAATAGCTGACAACGGCAAAAAAATCACTACCTTTACGCTCCGCGGAGCCGGCTGGGGACACGGCGTCGGTCTATGCCAGATCGGTGCCGCAGCAATGTGCGACGCCGGATACGGTTTCAGACAGATTTTAGAACACTATTATCCAGAGGTCACAATCACAAAAATTTATGAATAAAATACCGACAAAAGATATCGAGTCCAAAACGGCGGCGGCTGGGCCACACCCGGTCAAGACCGGACGGAATCCGTGGTTGTGGATACCCCCGCTCTATTTTCTCTCAGGGCTGCCATATTTCATAGTGGTCGTGATATCGGTGACCATGTATGAAAATCTGGGCATACCAAAAATGGAGAATGCATTTTTCACAAGCCTGATATATCTGCCATGGGTAATCAAACCGCTATGGAGTCCGTTCATCGACATCATACGCACCAAACGATGGTGGAGCATTACCATGCAGTGGGTCATCGGCACAGCGTTTGCCACGGGAGCTTTTCTGATAAACACGGCGTTCTTTTTTGAAGGAACGCTGATAATATTCTGGCTCATAGCATTTGCATCAGCGACCAACGACATTGCCTCCGACGGTTTTTATCTGATAGCGCTCGACGAGCATCAGCAAAGTTATTTCGTGGGCATACGACAGACTTTCTACCGGCTGGCTAAAGTGTTTTCCAACGGTGTGATACTTTACATAGCCGGTACCTTCATATTGATTTCCGGAAACCCACACACCGCATGGACCATAGCGTTTGTCATACTGGCCGCGATATTCATCATCGGATCGATCTACAATAACTTCGCCATGCCTCGCCCCGAAGCCGGCAGACCGGTATCATCGCGAAGCGGCAATGAAATATTCAAGGAGTTCTGGCTTACACTGGTCACTTTTTTCAAAAAGAAAAATGCGGGTATCGCTGTCGCGTACATACTCCTGTTCAGACTGCCGGAAGCATTTCTCGAGAAAATACTCAATCTGTTTCTTCTTGATCCGGAGTCAAAGGGAGGTCTCGGACTTACGGACCAGGATGTCGCCCTGACCTACGGGGTCTTCGGTGTCGGCGGTCTGACTATAGGCGGAATACTTGGCGGCTTCATCGTGTCGCGCTACGGTCTGAAAAAGATGATGAGGCCCATGTCGCTGTGCATACCTGCCACCTGCGCCATCTTCATACTGCTCAGTCAGTTGTCAGAGCCCTCATTGTTTGTAATCGACGCGTGCATATTGGTCGAGCAATTTTTTTACGGCTTCGGCATCACGGCATTTTTCCTTTATCTCATATATTTTTCGGAAGGAGAGTTCGCCACATCGCATTACGCCTTGTGCACCGGCTTCATGGCTGCAGGGATGATGCTGCCCGGCATGGCAGCCGGCTGGCTGGTGGAGGAGATCGGATACAGGAATCTTTTCCTGTTCGCCACGTTATGCTGCGCCGCCACCCTTTTCGTTGCCTCCATTGTGAAAATCGACCCTAAATTTGGTAAAAAGCTGTAACAAGATGAAAAGTATAATTTCAGTCTTACTTCTGCTGGTCTCGATCGTCACGTCAGCACAGGTGAAGACAGGCATTGAGACTCTGCGCGACAGCGGGTTCGAGGCGTTGCAGGGCAAACGCATCGGTCTCATCACAAACCCCACCGGTGTCGATGCCGACCTTAACGCCACCCCCGACATACTTGCCGCGGCCGACGGCGTGCGGCTCGTGGCGATGTTCGCTCCCGAGCATGGCATACGCGGCGATGTTCCGGCAGGCGCACGCGTGGCCTCGGCCACCGACCCCGCCACCGGCGTAAAAGTCCATTCTATCTACGGATCCACAAAAAAGCCCACACCTCAGATGCTTGATGGCATTGACGCTCTTGTCTATGATATTCAGGACAACGGTTGCCGCTCATATACATTCATCTCCACGATGGGTAAAGCGATGGAAGCGGCTGCAGAGGCCGGCATCGAGTTTATAGTGCTTGACCGCCCTAATCCGCTCGGAGGCAACCGGGTGGAAGGTCTGCTCACCGAGGCCGACTGCATTTCGTTTGTCAGCCAGTATCCCATTCCGTATCTTTACGGCCTCACCCCCGGAGAGCTCGCGATGTATCTCAAAGGCGAGGGGCTTATAAAAGGTGCCGACAGCCTTAAACTGACAGTAGTGCCGATGGAAGGATGGACGCGCGACATGACATACGCCGAAACCGGGCTGCCATGGATACTTCCGTCGCCACATATCCCGTCAGATCATACTTGTCTGTATTACCCGGCCACAGGCATCGCAGGCGAACTCGGCTGGATATCGATAGGCGTTGGCTATACGATGCCGTTCAAGACATTTGCCGCACCCTGGATTGACGGCGCCGGATTGTCCGGCCGGCTCAATAGTCTGGGACTGCCCGGGGTCGCATTCCGGCCTGTGCACTATACGCCCTATTACGGAATATTCAAAGGTGAGCCGGTAAAAGGTGTGGAGGTGTACATCACCGATTCACACACGGCGCAACTGACTACAATTCAATTTTATGTGATGCAGGAACTGCACGCCATGTATCCCAAACAGTCACCTTTGACAGCTACAGCAGCAAACAAAAACAATATTAAAATGTTTGATAGTGTAGTAGGAAGTAAAAAAATCAGGGAAACATTAATTCAGAACAATTACAATGCCGATTCGATAATCCCTCTATGGGACAAGGATAAACAACGGTTCAACTACATCAAACAACGCTATCACCTCTACAGGTGACGGCATCAAAATGAGAGAAAACAATAACAAAACTGATTGAATATGATACTTATAGCAGATGGCGGAAGCAGTGGCATCAAATGGTGCCTGCTCGAAAAGACAGAGAAATTAATGGAATTCACCACTACCGGAATGAACCCGGTAATGCTCACCTATGAAGAGATGTCGCAACGCGTAGCCAACGAGGTGGCACCGCAGTTTCAGGTTCCACTCGAACAGATCGAGCGCATCTACTACTATGGAGCGGGATGCCGCGGCGACGAATACAACCGCGCCGTTGAGAAAGCGTTGAAAAACTCATTCCCCTACTCCGTCATAGCAGTTGACAGCGACATGACAGGCGCAGCCAAGGCTTTGTGCGGCAGCCAGCCCGGCATAGCCTGCATACTCGGCACCGGTTCAAACTCATGTCTTTATGACGGAGAAAAGATTATCGACTCCGTAGCGCCCCTCGGTTACATACTCGGAGATGAAGGCAGCGGCGCAGTGCTCGGACGTCAGCTTATATCTGATGTTTTCAAAAAACAGCTCCCTCCGGAATTGTGTCTCAAATTCCGCGAACAATATGACCTTGACATGGACACCGTGATACGCCGCGTCTACGGAAGCCCCGAAGCCAACCGTTTCCTTGCATCGCTGACACCGTTCCTCGCAAAATATATCGAGGAGCCCTCGATACACCGTCTCGTGCTCAATTCATTCAAATCATTCTTTGTGCGCAACGTATCACACTATATGGCCTACAAGACACTTCCCGTCAACTTTGTCGGCTCCGTAGCATACCACTTCCGCGACGTATTGCAGGAAGCCGCAGCGGCAATCGACTGCAACGTAGGCAAAGTGATTGCCTCGCCGATGGAAGGCCTTATCAGCTACCACGTGCGCAACTGACGCGACAGTCTGCTCACTTCCGACTATAACAAATACGCCCCCAAAAGAGCGCGCATGCCGACAACGGCATGCGCGCTCTTTTGGGGGCGAAGACAACTACATTCCGGCATATCCATATAATAAACAGCCTCAATCTTGGTCAACCGGAATAAATGTGTTAATTTTGCTTTCAGATATGCGACTGCTTAAAAATTTCAGAGCAATCGCATGTTATATTAATCCCACAGAATATCAAACGAAATTACACTATGGAGTCATCCAATATAGAACTTATACTCGTCAACATCTCGGGCACTGACCGACCCGGTGTGACGGCGTCACTGTCAAGCATACTGTCACGATACAATGCCCAGATTCTTGATATCGGTCAGGCCGACATTCACCATACGCTATCGCTCGGCATTCTGTTCAAGACCACTTCCGACGTATCCGGCGATATTCTCAAGGATCTGCTCTTTAAAGCCTACGAGCTCAACGTCAATATCCGCTTCAACCCTATTTCAATCGACGAATATGAGAAATGGGTCGGCCTGCAGGGCAAAAACAGATGGATTATCACTATCCTCGGCCGTAAACTGACAGCCCGGCATATCGCTCTCGTCACCGATGAAATAGCGGCACAGGGTCTCAACATCGACGGCATACAGCGCCTTACCGGACGCATGCCGCTCAACGACAGCGACGAACCGCGCTCGAAGGCATGCGTCGAATTTTCAGTGCGCGGCACGCCGAGCAACTATCGCGACATGCAGAACAGATTCATGCAGATTTCTTCCGACGAAGATTTCGACATCTCCCTGCAGGAGGACACACTCTATCGCCGATGCCGCCGACTGATATGCTTCGATATGGACTCCACCCTTATCGAGACCGAAGTAATCGACGAACTCGCTGACCGTGCCGGCGTAGGTGACCAGGTGCGCGAAATCACCGAACGGGCAATGCGCGGCGAGATTGACTTCTGCGAGAGCTTCCGCGAACGTATTGCGCTGCTGAAAGGCCTTGACGAAAGCGTAATGCGAGAGATTGCGGAAAACCTTCCAGTCACCGAAGGGGTCGGCCGCATGATGGAGGTGCTCAAACGCGCCGGATTCAAGACCGCAATTCTCTCCGGCGGATTCACTTATTTCGGCAACTATCTCAAACAGAAATTCGGTTTTGACTACGTATATGCCAACGAACTCGAGATTGTCGACGGCAAGCTGACCGGACGCTATCTCGGCGACATCGTCGACGGCAAGCGCAAAGCCGAATTGCTGCGCCTCATCGCACAGGTCGAAAACGTAAACATAGCGCAGACCATTGCTGTGGGCGACGGTGCCAACGACCTGCCTATGCTCGCCACCGCCGGCCTCGGCATAGCATTCCACGCCAAGCCAAAAGTGAAAGCCACCGCCGAGCAATCAATCTCGACAATCGGCCTCGACGGCATACTCTATTTCATTGGCTTCAAAGACTCATTCATCACCCCGGCCAAATAGCCGTGACAATAAGTCTATACCCGAAAAACCAACAGTTTTTTATTTTTTTAAGGAAACGCACTGTAACAATAACCGTAAATGTGCGTTTTAAAGACAGACAATAAAACAATAATCATGACCGTCGACCAACTCCAATCCACAGTAGAAAGCATACAGGCTCAGAAAGACCGAGAAGTGACACAAGCCGGAATTATCGCATACGTCGCTCTGGCATGTGCCATCATAGGCCTCGCCTTCTGCTGGTATCCCATATTGGGAGCAGCCCACGCCATCGCCGGCACCATACTCGGCGTAATGGCTCGCAAACGGACTGCACGGCGCGCGGAATTGTATGCCATAATCGCAGGAGCACTGGCGATAATAGCATCGGCTGTAATGACAATAATCGAGCTCAACAGCACAGAGATTGTCACCACCTACGACGCATCGCCTTGGTTTTGAGTCGGCAAAAAATTCATAGTCGGCATGACGCTGTGGTAGCATCATGCCGATTTTTTATGTGACAGATAACGACACTTACTTAAGTAAAAGTGTTATATTTGCAGTTACAACGCCACGGCGACAACTACTTTACACCGGCCGGCCACATGCCGGCCAGACATCAACCCCATGAACAATATATCCAATGGCAGATTTTAAAGTCAACATACTCGGATGCGGCTCCGCCACACCATCGCTCCGCCACATGCCGTCATGTCAGGTAGTCGACCACCGCGACAGACTGATGATGGTCGACTGCGGCGAAGGAGCCCAGCTTGCGATGCGCCGCATGCGGCTCAAATACTCACGGCTCAACCACATATTCATATCACATCTCCACGGCGACCACTGCCTCGGGCTGCCCGGACTACTGTCGACAATGGCTCTGCACGCCACCGAAGGCTCCGTGACGGTGCATACATTCGCAGAAGGAGCTGAACTGTTCAGCCGCATAATCGACTTCTTCTGCCGCGAACGCACCTACGAACTGAAATTCAACATAATCCGTCCGGAACGAGCCGTAATATACGAAGACAAATCACTCACCGTAGAGACTTTTCCGCTCTACCACCGAGTGCCCTGCGTAGGATATATATTCCGCGAAAAGCCGAAACTGCGCCACATTAATCGTGAAATGATCGACTTCTACAACGTCCCTATAGTCCGTAGACACGCCATAAAGGAAGGCGCCGATTACACTCTTCCCGACGGAACCGTCGTGGCAAACCATCGGCTCACTACCCCGGCCGAACCGTCGTTGAGCTACGCCTACTGCTCCGACACCGCTTACAATCCTCTCGTGGCCGAGGCCGTAAAAGGAGTAGACGTGATATACCACGAAGCCACCTACGCCCACGACCAGGAAGCGAAAGCACGGCCACGCGGCCACTCAACCGCAGCCGAAGCCGCACGCATAGCCCTCGACGCCGGCGCAAAAAAACTCATCATAGGCCACTACTCCAAAAGCTACAACGACGAGACAATGCATCTCGACGACGCACGCAGCATATTCCCACAGACAATAGCCGCCAACGAAGGCCTCTCAATCGACATATCAGAATGACCACCATTGAAGAAACCGACATCAGATTCATGCGCATGGCGCTCGAAGAAGCACGCGCAGCCCTCAACGCCGACGAAGTGCCGATAGGAGCCGTCATCGTATCAAGCGGACAAGTCATCGGACGCGGACACAACATGACCGAAACACTCGGCGACGTCACCGCACACGCCGAAATGCTCGCCATCACCGCCGCCACACAGACCCTCGGAGGAAAATACCTCGACAAAGCCACAATCTACGTCACCGTCGAACCATGTCTGATGTGCGCCGGAGCAATAGCCTGGAGCCAGATAAGCCGTATAGTCTACGGCACCGGCGACCCCAAACGTGGCTACACCGCCTATATCTCCCCCCACCCCATCCCGGCGACAACCGCCGACAGCCCCATATCCGCAACCACAACACCGCGCATCGCCTCCGCCAATCATAAACCCAAACCCCATACACCATTCCACCCCAAAGCCACAATAACAACAGGCATCCTCGCCCGGGAATGCGCCGACCTAATGCGCAACTTCTTCCGCTCAAAAAGATAACCCCTCCAATAACAATCTACACAAAAATCATACATACATACATACATACATACATATCTTCACCCATAAATAAACAATCAAACAAAACGCCATCTAATTTTAAAGAGATCCTTGACATCCCTAAAGTGACATTCTAAATAAAACCTCACGGCTTTTTCATTTAAGATAAAATAAAGCGTATACCTGCCCTTACCCGCTTC
>ERZ778514.115-NODE-115-length-80025-cov-5.473002_pt1 | contig 80025 bp, 72 predicted proteins | sample MGYA00510344_ERZ778514 | MGnify/ENA primary metagenome ERZ778514 (study PRJEB29527, sample SAMN07138968) | mouse gut metagenome | material: feces | host: mouse | place: China:Nanjing | collected 2016-01-25 ...
GCTTTCTGAATCTCATCCCCATTTGTCTGACTCAATGCTATCAGTTCCTCCAATTCCTGAAAGAATACCTTCTCATCCATCTTAATGGGATGTCCTACAAATATCTTTTCATTAGCAGTCTTCGTAAGACCTTCTTCATCCATAAGAAGTTCTTCATACAGCTTCTCTCCCGGCCGAAGACCTGTAATCTGTATTAAAATATCCTGATTCGGCTTATACCCTTTCATCCGGATAAGATTTTCTGCCAATTCATAGATTTTAACAGGTTTACCCATATCCAACACAAAGATCTCCCCGCCTTTTGCAAATAAACTTGCCTGCAATACTAAAGATACTGCCTCAGGAATCGTCATAAAGAACCGGGTGATCTCTTTATGGGTTACCGTCACCGGACCGCCTTCTTCTATCTGTTTTAAGAACAGCGGGATGACAGAACCATTGCTTCCAAGCACATTTCCAAAACGGACCGCCGCATATCTAGTATTATCTGACTTTTTATCATAGCTTTGGATAATCATCTCACAAACACGTTTCGTCGCTCCCATCACATTTGTGGGACGTACTGCTTTGTCCGTGGAAATCAGCGTAAAATTCTCCGCCTTATATATATCAGCCAATTTCGCCATATTATAGGTGCCAAGACAGTTGTTTTTTATTGCCTCATTCGGAGAATCCTCCATAAGCGGGACATGCTTATGAGCCGCAGCATGGTATATGATCTGCGGCTTGTAGCTTTCAAACATCTTACTCAGCCTATCATAATCCCTCACAGAACCGATCAGCGTTATGATCTGCAGATCAGGATAATGGCGTTCCAACTCCATTTGTATCTCATAAGCATTGTTTTCATAGATATCAAATATGATCAGTCTGGCGGGATTATACTTTACAATCTGACGGCACAATTCTGAACCGATAGAGCCCCCTCCACCGGTTACTAATACTGTTTTCCCTTCTAAAAACGCTCCGATACCAGCCTGATTTACCTGCACAGGATCACGCCCCAGCAAATCTTCATAACGAACTTCACGCACCATATCTGCAAGGGATTCTGTAAATCCTGTCGCTATTGCAGGCAGGATCTTTACTTTCGCATCCGTTCCATGGCACACTTCCAGCAATTCCTTAATAACTTTTGAAGTAGCGGAAGGAATGGCAATAATAATTTCATCAATCTTATATCTCTTCACTGCCATCGGAATATCATCTCTTGTGCCTACAATTGGAATATTCTTAAGATATTTTCCTTTTTTATTTACATTATCATCAATAATACATACGATATTTCTAGAACTACGGCTAATGCGCTGTGTTTCCTGAATCAGTATCGATGCCGCAGATCCGGCTCCTATCAGTAAAGTCCTGTTTTTCAGCGTTTCGTCCGACCTGCCTAAGAATAACTGCTTTTGAATCCTTCTAGCGAATCTTAAAGCTAAAAACATTAAAAATAGCAGAGTCGCATCAAATATATAAAAACTTCGCGGCATCATGATCTGAAAGAAATAATGATACAGCACGAATATAACCTCTATACAGATCGTTGCTTCCAGTATAGACATACTCTCTTCCATCGATGCATATGTCCATACACGATTATACAGTCTGAAAAAACGAAGTACTAAAATTGCAATAAGAATGTCTGCCGGCAGACAACGAATCGCCGGAAACAAGTATTCCGAAGGAATCGTATCAAAGTTAAATCTCAATCCCAACGAAAGCAGCGCACTGAATACCACAATCAGTGCGTCGCAGACTCCTATCAATATCGCCCTTCTCTTCCCTGTCCCTATCATAAAAGCAAAACCTTTCTTTTGTTCTTACATATCTTTTATCGTATAGTATTCTTCTCATATCTTATCCATTATACATCTATTGCCTTTAAAAGTCCACCATATTATTCCAACACTTTCAAAACCACCTGCAGCACAACGATAAGATCTAGCATTCCAAAGCAAAGTATCATCTGTCGTTCAATATTCCTGCGAAGTGTAAAAAAAGAGTTTCTCAGACATAACAATATCATCAAAAAGAAAGGCAGAAAATATCTTCCCTGTGCTCCAGTGATATAATTAAGCTTTACTGGCGTCCACGCAAGCAGCATGGATAATTCAATAAAACAAAATGTTCCAAATGAAAGCAGACCTATAAACATTTTATCCTTGCGCGAAATATATCTTTCCTTATCCTGACGTATACATGATAATAAAATCAACAATAAAATCAGGATTACAATATACCAATCAATATTAACATCCCGCCACGCAAGGTTTCCGCCCAGAAGGTTTCTTAACTGCAGATCTCCCTGTTTATGGACAGTATTGGTATAAAGCCCCACAGCGCGCACCGGATGCCGGATCAGATATCCGAATGTATAGATTTCCTGATTCCCCGATCCACCCGTCTTTGTACCCTGAGCTGCCGTAAACCTCGAAAGAATATCGGCAAAACGCCCTATCGCAAAAGACAAAATAAAAAGTCCTGTAAGAAATACTGCACAATATCTTTCCTTTTTTACCGCATCCTTCTTTGCCCAAAGAATCATGAGCGGAAGCAGGCACAACGGAACATATACTCCGCCCTTTACCGTTGCCAGCAAGCAGCCTGTAAGGGCAATGATACTGACGTCCGCGCATCTTAATCGTCTATCAGCATAGATTGCACAGACACAGAAAGCAAGATAAAGAAAAGAGATTCCGTTGATCATCCCGTCATAAGAAATAGATGCCGCCTGCTGCAGGCTGATCGGCAATATAGCTATAAAGAGCAGCGATAATTTTCCAACTGGAATAATCTTAAGCGCAATATACACAAGTGCAATATAACACAGCAGCGAAAAGAATCTTCCGAGCATGATTGCTGGTAAAAATCCCAAATTCAGGAATCTTCCAATGGATATTCCAATAGCCTGGGGAACATAATATATCTTTCCCCCATTGCCAAGATTACTTCTTACCGCACATTCTGCCAGCGCTGCATCTGCTGTTTTGCAAAACAGAGTCTTCTGCATCATCCACTTATAGTTTTCTGCTCCCAGCGACTGACGCTCTTCTGCACCAGAGTCAATGTCCTCTATCCTTTTATAGATATAACCCGGCTTTCCGCTTTCAGGAATTCCCATAAATTCATTTGACAGCGCATAAGCTGTGTCAATATGCGACGGCTCATCCGGAACAGTATCAACACCGATCACAAGACAAAAAAGCATTCCCAGACTCAAAGCTATCGGGACGAATATCTTCTCCATAGCAATCTTTTTTACCATACTGACATAATAAATAAGCACCGCTGTCAATAAGACAAGAACACCTAAAACCGCATACATCTTCTTTAAGAAAACATAGCCTTCTTCCCGTGCTGCATTACTCACTCCGTATTTATATACATACAAAATATAAAAGCTTAGAAAACCAAACAGCAAAATAGTTTTTATTACATTTTTGTACTTCTCCAACAATATACCGGCACGCATGATCACAGAATCCGCCCATATGAATATCCGACTCCTTTTTCCTGCTTTCTCCTCCCATGCCCCACCGGAATACATAAATAAAAAAAGCAGGGTTCCCAAAGCTAGTACAACGATACCGTTTCCTATCGCTCTTGCAGCATTGCTAGTTGTCCCCAGATAATATCTTGTTATAAATACAAGATGCTGGTCAGATTTTTCACCGTTTATACTTAAATACGAAGTGTTTACCTTCTTTTTACTTAACACAAGAGACGGATATACAAATCCTCCGCTGCCATCCAAAGTCAGGACAAGGCGTACATTCTTATCTTTCCAGTCATTCACGGGAAGATTAAAATAGATAAAAGAACCGCCATCCTTATTCTGGATACGTTCATATTTCAGCAAAACCGAGTCTTCCGCCAGAAGCTCCCCACTCACATCATCAAAGAGTCTTGCTTTTAACCGTTCCTTCCAAAATGCATTCTGAGTCTGGAATTTTACACTGATCCCCTGCAGCGTATCTTCCGTAAGCTTGAACCGGCTTTCAACCTTCGTTCCCTCATCCACTTCTACAGCAGCGTCTGTTGTAATGCCATAGACCTCATCCTCTGTCACTTCAGTCCTGTCTGCACACTGATATCCTACAACAAGCATACAGACAACAACAAAAGCAAGATATATATATAAGTACTTTTTCTTTTGCATCCTGATGCTTCCTTTCATTTATACATATCTTTTTAGTAATTTTCCCGCTTGCTGATCTCTTCGTCAAGCTGCTCGGATAAAAATGCAATTTCCTGAGCCATCTTCCGTACCTTTGCCGTAATGCGTGAAATCGTAACTGTCAGTGAAAAAATAATCATCAAGGAAAATAAAAATCCCAAAAAGAAAATCATATTTACCGGAGACTGTATACCCAGCATTCTGGCAAGCACATTCATAAGATCAGGCGCACATGTAAGGATAATAAGAGCGATGTCACACCCCATCCATAGCAGTACATATTTTAATTCTAACTGTCTTCGCTTAATCATATTTATAATAACTGCCAGAACAAAGAGCAGAAATATTACAATAAAAAGCTGTGCCTGACGCGTCATCATACTCTTTACCTCAATCTTTCTATCAACACCGCAAGAGTTACCTTAATCATATAATATACAGATTTTCCAAAAGAAATGGAAGATGTACCGGCAGAGCGTCTGCGCATCTGCACAGGCACCTCGATAACCTTGCATTTCTTCCTTAAGAGTCTGCATACGGTCTCTGGTTCCGGATAATCCCTTGGGTAATCTTCTACAAATAATTCAATCACTTTGCGATTACACATACGCATCCCAGATGTTGCATCCGTTATTTTTTTTCCAAACAGAACCTTTGTAAGAAATGAAAATATCCTTATTCCCACTCTTCTTAGCCCGGAAGACTGGAATCCCTGATATTCAATAAATCGGGAACCTATCACCATATCGGCATTCCGGCTTGTAAGCGCCTCCGCCATCGTCTCCAAAAAACGTGCGTCATGCTGCCCGTCCCCGTCAAACTGTACTGCGATATCATACTGATTACGATAAGCATAAGCATATCCCGTCTGTACTGCCCCGCCTATTCCAAGATTGATCGGCAGATCAAGCACTTTAATATCATTTCTTTTACATATCTGCGACGTTTTATCCTTTGAACAGTCGTTTATCACAATATAATCAAATTCTGGCGCGTTCTTTCGTATATCTTCAACTGTATCTACGATACTTCCCGACTCATTAAATGCAGGTATGATCACTAATTTTTTCATCCTAATTATCCTTTTTTTCCAGACGATTGGAAATTTGACTTTTCGAATAAGGCTTATTCAACAGCTTTGCAATAAATTCAGGCCAAAATTTCCGAAACATTTCGTACTCCTCCTCTGACCTTTTATTATCCCCTATAATTGCCGTTGTCTCTGATTCTTCATGTATCCGATGACCTACAAGAAGCTCCGGACAATATAAAAAATCTCCCTTTAATCTTGATATCTTCTCCCATGCCTCCCAGTCCTCGCAGGAGCGGAAATGATGTGCAAAAATAACTGCCGGAAGATGATTAGCCACATATGTCACAGATGGGCAGCATATGGGCGATCCTATGGAAAGTATCCTTCTGCGCACCCAGCGGGAATGCTGAAACAATTTTATTCTTAAAGGCAGCAGCATGATTCTTTTTATATTCAGCAACATATTATTCTTTACCCTTTCGCCGCCTCGTAGTTCATAATAGTCACTAAAAAAAATCAGGGGCTTTCGGGAGCGTTCCAATGCCAAAAGCGCATGCTCCAGATAACTTTTCTCGTAGATGTCATCCTGATGAGTGATGGTAATATATCTGCTGTGCGCACAGGAATAAGCAAAATTCCAATCCTGCGTAATCCCCTTTTCCCCTTTGTTGATATAATAAGGCAGCTTATACTTTTCTGCAATATTCTGGATATACTCACTGGGCGTTGATGTCACCACAATAATATCCGATGGTATTGTCTGCCTTTTTAGTGACTCTATACACTCTTCCAGATAAGGACTTTCTTTGTACGCGCAAATGGCAAATGTATGTTTCTTCATCTTTTATCTTTCTCCCAAATCCAGAATATATGGAGGGTGATTATGTCTTTTTTCTTCTGGTGGCAGTTCCATATAATTCCCGAAACGTGTCCTCAAATACTTATCCACATGATGTGCCACTTTAATATGCCCCTCTTCAAAATGCACTTCACAGGTAGGTTTTATATCTCTGACATCTATCATACTGCTAAATGGTGTCGGGTCAAAGAAATAAGCGACTCTCTTCGTGGGAGTTCTATTATATCTAAGCAGCTCTTTTTTTACTATCCGATATAGAAATCTGTTAGATATCGGCAATATATTTAAAATCAAATGCACACCTGCACAGATAACATATGCGGCCTTAGCTTTTATGCCGCCAAAATACAGTACCGGTCTTTTTACGACCTTCAATATCATCAATTTATTCAAAAACCATACCGTCCATCCATGAAGCTTCCTCAAAAATTCATTGTCCGGAACATTGTCAAAGCAATATATATCAAGAAAAATCCCCAAATCGATATCCAGATCCTTCAGCGATTCTTCTTTGAACTTCGTCCCTCTTCTCACCCATCTTGTAGTCATCAGAGGATACTCGGGATTTTCTTCAGCATTTACAATCAAATACTTATTGGAATATTCCGCTTTCGCATACTTTATGAATCTGTTATAATCTTTTCTCAGAAGGTTGATATCAATATCATCGTCCCATGGAATCATTCCTTTATGGCGTATTGCTCCTATCGCAGTACCGCCTCCCGCAAAATAATCAATTCCGTGTCTGGCACAAAGTTTTTGAAAATCCCTCAAGATCTCCAGCTCCATCTGCTGAATCCTCTTTAATGTCTCCGCATCGTATTCTTTATAGAACACAGATCCCTGCTTTTTCTTTCTCATAATCTTATACCTTGCCTAATAGAAATAATATTCTGATACTGATTTCATCCGCCAAAGTATCCCGATATCTCTTTCTTAATAAGGCTTTTCGCAGCTTTCCCCTGTTTCCCAGATACAGCCTGAAGATTCTTTTCTCTCTTTCTTTCATCTCACTTTTAAAACTTTTATAGAATGCCATAAATCTTTTATACATGCCTTCTCTGTCTGGATGAACAAGAAAACGGTCTACTCTCCACAAAAAATGTGTAAACTTTGTTCCACCGACCAATTCCTGCTTCGAGACATTGTCTCCGTGCCTTCGATAATCTACACACACCTGATCATCCCAGATTACACCGCCATTGCAAAGACAGTATAAATATGTGATCTCATCATGTCCGCAATCTTCAAAACATTTTTTATCTTTCATCCCTTCAAGCGCTTTTTTATTAAAAACTTCTGTGAACCCAAATGCATTCCTGTCGCCAAAAGTAACATATTTCTCCAAAGAATGTCTTTTTTTATAGCCGTTATTCTTACGCAAACGATTCATGTCCACGTCACACCAGTAAAAATCGCACAGATAGATCAACGGAATATGTTCGCTTTTTTTATCAAGACACTCTACCGCCCGGGCTATCTTACATGGATACCATACATCATCTTGATCACAGAACGCAAAATAATCCGCATCCGTACAGTGTCTCACAAGCCATTGAAAACTTTTTCTGAAACCAAGATTCTCGCCCTGATACAAATATATCTTCCCCGGATATCTCTCCATAAATTCTTTAATAATACCAACCGTATCGTCTGATGAACCGTCGTCTCTGATGTGGATCTGATAGTTCTCATACTCCTGCTCCATCAGGCTCCTCAACTGCTCTCTAATATACTTTTCACCATTATATGACGATAATAATACATTGACTTTTTTCAATTTCATTCTTTTTCTCCATATGTCGATCTTACTTAAGCAGACAATTTATTTTCTCTCTCTTAGATATTCTTTTCCTATATTGACAAATTCCCATATACTGTCATCTTTCAGCAGAAGCAGCACAAAAAAATAAATAACCGCCCCTGTAATTATCTGAAGAATGACAACTTCTATGGTATTTCCTATATCCTGCATCATAAAAACCACGATTCCCATAACCGCAGCCGCTATAAGCTTCTTTGAAATACGCTTCAGCAGATATAGTTTTCCTAAAAGCTTCCTCACTGCATATAACTGGATACAGACAACCAAACTTTCCGCTAACAATGTCGTACAAGCTGCTCCTTTTTCATTCCATACAGGTATCAGATAGAAATTTCCGATTAAATTAAGCACTGCACTTACCGTATAAGAAATTGTAAGATACTTCGTACTGTCTGCCGCAGTTAAAAACTGTGCTCCTGTCACATTGCTCGTCGATATGGCAACAATAATCGGCGATAAAATTTGAACTACAAAAACACTTTCCAAATATTCTGATCCTAAATACCATGGCACAATTACTCTAGCAATCAAAAACATACCTACGGCAATCGGAATAGAAAACAACAGCATCCAATCCAATGCCTTCGTTACAAGCTGCTTTACTCTTTCCATATGTCCTGACGAAATCTCATTTGCCATCCTCGGCATCAGTACTGCGGAAAGAGCAAACGCAAACAAAATCGGTGTTTTTGTAATGACCTGTCCTTTATCGTAGATGGACACACTGGAAATATCCGAAGACAAAATTCCCAACATCGTTTTATCAAACTGTACATACAGCACCGATGCAGCCTGCGGAAGAAACAAAAGAATCACTGACTTAAGGTGTCTTGTTATATGAATAGATCCAAGTCTCTTTATTGTCATAAAACTTCTGAGCTGAATAAAAATCAAAAGCGTTCCTAAAGCCTGACTCAAAGCATAAATAACCACATATATATATATATCTTCCGGCTCTCTGACAAGCAAAAAAATACATGCCGTCGCCACTGCCTTCACGCATACATTCCGTATAACAACAGGCTTCATCTCCTCCATTCCGATAAAAAACCACGATACATCAAAAAAATAGCTGATAATCGTAATCGTCTGAATTCCAAAAATTGTCCTGTACTCTGACCGCAGTGCTATACACACATAAACCAGACACGAAACTGTACACAGCACAATCCTTATAATGACTAACTCCCAAAATGTACTGATTAGTTTGTTTTTATCATCTCTGACATAAGCGATTTCCCGATACGCATATGTGTTAGTTCCCAGCGCGCCGATAACATTTGTCAGCTGAACGATAGACAACACATAACTGTCTATCCCTAAAAACGTCTTACCCAGTGTTCTTGTCAGATAAGGTGTTGTGATCAATGGGATGATAATGAGCATTACCTGATATAAACTGTTGTATATATAATTTTTCGTCAATTTGTTCATATTATATAACCTGTTTACTCTTTAACAATCCCCATCTCTGATCTTTTTCAGAAAGAATAATCTCTGTACCGTCACTCGTCCGATAGCCTTCTCCCGCTGCACTTCCTTGATATTCTCCCACAAGCTCAGGCCACTCTATTCCTATTTCAGGATCATTCCACGCAATTCCGCCCTCATCGCCCGGGTGATAAAAGTCTGTACATTTATAGCAGAATTCGGCCTCATCGCTGAGCACAAAAAAACCGTGTGCAAAACCTTCTGAAATATAAAATTGTTTTTTATCCGTCTCTGTCAATTCCAATCCGTACCAGCGCCCAAACGTACTGCTCTCTTTCCTGATATCTACTGCCACATCAAAAACTCTCCCCCGTATAACGCGTACCAGCTTTCCCTGAGGGTATTGCTTTTGATAATGCAGTCCCCTGATAACCCCTTTTGTGCTCATACTCTGGTTATCCTGCACAAACTCCATAGTTAATCCTGCATCAAAAAAATCTTTCCGATTATAGGTTTCTATAAAATAACCTCTGTCATCGCTATGTACGTCAGGCTCTACAATATAAAGCCCCTCAATCGGACATTTTGTAACAGCAATCTTTCCCATATATACTACCTCTGATTTTGATATTCAATTTCTTCCAAATAACGAGCCAATGCATCCTGCCATGACGGCAGAGGAACAAATCCGTTTTCTGTTAATTTACTCTTATCCATTCTGCTGTTAGATGGTCTTACAGCTTTTGAAAGCCCATACTCTTTCGTCGTAACAGGAACCACTTTTGTTGTATATCCTGCTTGTCTGAATATCTCACAGGCAAAATCATACCATGAGATATATCCCCCCTCATTTGTTACATGATAATATCCGTATCTGTCCGTTCCAATCATATCAACAAGAAGACGTGCCAGATCAAATGTGTACGTCGGCGTCCCTATCTGGTCGTTGACTACGCGGACCTCTTCCCGTTTCTTTCCAATATTCAGCATTGATTTAATAAAATTATTCCCACTCGCTCCAAACACCCATGCAATACGGACAATAAAATATTTATCAAGATTTTCGCTGACCGCCCTTTCTCCTTCCAGTTTTGTCTTCCCATATATATTCAAAGGCTTAAAATCCATGCAGTCCGGAAGCCAAGGTTCACTGCCCTGCCCGTCAAATACATAGTCTGTGCTGAGATATACCATCTTACAATTCAGTTCTTTGCACACTTTCGCTATATTTTCCGTACCTAGCGCATTTACTGCATACACTTTTTCAACCTTATCATCTTCTTCTGCCATATCAACAGCAGTCCACGCTGCACAGTGGACAACAATATCCGGTTCATACTTCTTTAAAACAGCTTCTACAAAAGCTTGTTTCGTAATATCTAAAGATACATACGGCATCCTTGTTACTGCGGAGCCATCGGCAATTCCGCTGTACTCCGGTGCGATATCACTCCCAATTCCCTCGTAATCCCGCTTTGCCAGTTCATTCATAACATCATGTCCAAGCTGTCCTGCAACCCCTGTTACAAATACTTTCATAATATCAACTCACTTTGCTATTTAATATCTATATCGCTGCTTCCCTCTCCTGCTTCTCAATATAGCTGTTCCTTATACTTCCCATCTATTACATCTTTTAAGTATTGCCCGTATTGATTATTTTTTAACTCATCGTAAACCCTCAATACATCTTCTTTTGAAATCCACCCATTTAAGTACGCAATCTCCTCTAGGCAGGCTATCTTCCGATGCTGGTGGCTCTCTACCGTCATCACGAAGTTTGTGGCCTCCGCAAGACTTTCATGCGTACCCGTATCAAGCCATGTAAATCCCTGCCCCAAAAGTTCTACATTCAGCCTGCCATTATCAAGATAAATATGATTCAAATCCGTAATCTCTAGTTCCCCTCTTTTTGATGGCTTTAGCTTTTTTGCATATTCTATCACCTGATTATCGTAAAAATATAGACCTGTCACACAATAATTGCTCTTTGGTTTTTTAGGTTTTTCCTCAATTGACACTGCATGTCCCCTATGATCAAATTCCACGATTCCAAAGCGCTCCGGATCGTCTACATAATAGCCGAATATAGTTGCACCTTTTCCTGATTCTGCAGTTTTAACAGCTTCTTTCAACCGTTTCTTCAAACCATGCCCGGCAAAAATATTATCTCCTAATACCATGGCAGCACAATCACTTCCTATAAAATCCGCTCCAATGATAAATGCCTGTGCCAGACCGTCTGGAGATGGCTGTATAGCATAAGAAATATTAAGCCCGAAATGTTTCCCATCTCCCAATAGTTTTTCAAAACGCGGAGTATCCTGAGGTGTGGATATAAGCAATATGTCCCTGATTCCCGCATTCATTAACACCGACATCGGGTAATATATCATCGGTTTATCATAAATCGGAAGCAGCTGTTTTGATGTCACCTTCGTTAATGGGTACAATCTTGTCCCCGATCCGCCGGCCAGAATAATACCTTTCATACATATACTCCTTGTCCTGTTTATACGCAATTAATACAAATATTAGAATATATCATATTATATCTCTATTTCAATAAAAAGTCTATATTACATGAAGTTATTGTAATGAACTGTCCGACTTATTCTTTTCAATCTCCAAGCAGCCGCACCCCATTCTTCCACATCACATTTTCCCGTTCTTCCTGCGTCATATCCATCTCTTCCATCACATCCACGAATCTTTTCTGCCCTGCCCACGGACTGTCCGTTCCAAATAATATCTTATCGCTCCCATGGGAGCGCATGATCCGCAGAAACTGCTCCTGCCCGATATAGTCAAAGACAACTCCCGTATCCAAATACACATTCTTCCCCACAAGATATCTCTCCACATCATCCCACTGCTGATTCCCGCCAAGATGTGCAAGTATAAGCTTCTCCGGCCTGACATCGTCGAGAAGTTCCGCCGCCATCCGGGGCGTGCAGTGGATATCATTCGGGCATTTCGGATCTAATCCGGCATGTACACTTATCATCATGCCCAGTTCTGAAGCATACGATACGACCCGTTTATAACGAATATCATTAAAATACATATCCTGATAATCCGGGTGAAGCTTGATGCCTTTAAGACCCATGGCCTTGATCTCTCTTAGTTCCGCCTTAAAATCAGAAGAAGTCGGGTGCAAGCTTCCAAAAGAGAGGACCTCACCTTCAAGGAAGCGGGAAGCAAATTCATTGATCGTACGGAACTGAGAAGGTTTTGTGGCTATCGGCAGCACAACAGAGCAGTCAATCCCTGCCTCCCGTGCGGACTTAAGAAGCCCTTCATAAGTCCCGTCTGTCTCCGGGGCTTTATGTACACATTCTGAAAGCTTAGCGATCGTACGCTCTGCAATTGACTCTGGAAACATATGTGTGTGAAAGTCAATGATCATGTTCCGCCTGTCCTCTCATCTTGATATAGTTATTATAGAAATATCCAATGATATCTCTGCGCGTAATGATTCCAATGAACTGTCCCATATCATCGACTACCGGAACAAAATTCTGCTCCATGGCGCGGTCTATCAGATCCTCCATCTTGGAAGTTCCCATCACACACTGGTAGTCATTTCTCCGCCCAATCTTCATGACGCTGATATCTTCTGCGGCCTTCATATTCATCTTATTTTCCTTCTTAAGCCCCCAGAGAAGGTCTCCTTCTGTGATTGTCCCTTTATATTTCCCATCCTTATCAAGAATCGGAACACAGGAATATTTGTAATGTTCCATAACCTCCATCGCCTGCCGTACTGTATGGTAATCATATATATAAGCCAATTCGCTCTTTGGCTTTAGAAAAAACAAAATATTCATAGGATACCTCCTTCATCTTTCGCCGCTTGTATTCTTAAAGCTGTGTTGTCACAAAGATATCGTAAATCGCCTTTATTGCCTCTTCAAAATCATGGTTTCTGACTCCGATGATGATATTCAGCTCACTGGAACCCTGATCGATCATCTTCACATTGACATTCGCGTGGGATAACGCAGAGAAAATACGTCCTGACGTACCTCTCGTCGCTTTCATACCGCGCCCTACAACTGCCACAAGTGCAATGTCTGATTCCAGTTCAAGGAAATCCGGCTCTACTGCGCGGTGAATGCCTGCGATCACCTTCTGCTCTTTCTCCTGAAACTCATCCTGATGAACGACGATCGTCATCGTATCAATGCCTGACGGCATATGCTCAATGGAAACCCCATTCTTTTCAAAAACCTCAAGCACCTTTTTACAGAAGCCTACCTCTGAATTCATCATCGCCTTTTCTACAGTGACGGAAGCAAAGTCCTTCTTCCCTGTAACCCCGGTAATGACAAACCGCGGCTTCTGACAAGTCGCTTCTACGATAAGGGTTCCCTTATCCTCCGGGCGGTTCGTATTGCGGATATTAATCGGAATCCCTGCCTTTTTCACCGGAAATATCGCATCCTCATGAAGCACAGTCGCCCCCATGTAAGATAACTCCCGAAGTTCCCTGTAAGTTATCACATCAATCGTTCTGGCATTGGGGATGATCCTCGGATCTGCGATCAAAAAGCCCGATACATCCGTCCAGTTCTCATAGATGTCCGCCTGCACCGCCCGCGACACGATAGAACCCGTGACATCGGAGCCGCCCCGTGAAAACGTCTTTACCTTTCCGTCCGGCAAAGCGCCGTAAAATCCCGGAATCACTGCACAGTCAATATCCTCAAGACGCGCGGTCAGCGTATTGTTCGTCAACTCTGCAGCAAACTCCCCGCTTTCATTAAAGCAAATAACTTCCGCCGCGTCAATAAATGTATATCCCAGATATGCCGCCATAATAATCCCGTTCAAATATTCTCCGCGGGACGCCGCATAATCTCTCCCTATTTTTTTACAAAAGTTCTCCCGAATCACTTTAAACTCTTCATCCAGAGATAATTCCAGATTAAGTCCCCTAATAATCTCATCATATCTCTGCTTGATCTGCGCAAGGATCTCCTCAAAATCCTGTTCCCTGTCATCATCCAGAATCGCCTGCTTATAACACTGATACAGCATATCCGTCACTTTCGTGTCATCCGGGTTGCGCTTGCCCGGAGCCGATGGGATCACATAGCGTCTTGCACTGTCATTACGGATGATCGAACCAGCCTTCCGAAACTGTTCCGCGCTGGCCAATGAACTGCCTCCAAACTTAACTACCTTCTTCATCTTATCAGTATTCCTCCAATTTCACTCTCTTCATCGAACTCAATCTTTTATATATTACAACTTTTTTTCGATAACTGCAACGGAATATCTGTATGAAATAAGAAAGCCTGCATCCCGGCCTTTCGTGCACCCTCCACATTTTCCATGCGATCGTCAAAGAAAACGCACTTTTCAGGCTTCAGGCGGTAACGTTCAAGAAGGATTTTATAAATCCTCTCATCCGGCTTCATGCACTTTTCTTCCCACGAGAACACTCCTCCGTCAAAATATCCGAGGAAATCCAGCTGCTCCTTCGACTGGCGGTACATCTCATCCGAGTAATTGGACAGAAAATAAAGCCTTTTCATCTGTTGCTTCAGCATGGTTGTCCATGGTTTTGTATATTCGTAAGGAACGATCGATCTGCCGAAGTTTTCAAAGGTATCCCGAATCTGAGCCTCATAAGCCGGATCATTCTCGATGAACAGATTAAGCCACTGTTCTGTGGTGACAAGCCCGGAATCTCCCGCATCCCAGTCCTCATTCCGGAACATGGCGTCTGCGACATGCTCATAAGTCTTCGCATCAAAGCCAAGAGAATGAAGATAGTCCTCCCATTTGAACGCAGCCAGCACATTACCGATATCAAAAACGACCGCCTCTGCTTCTTTCATTATTTTTTGTATCTTTTCCATTTGTATTCTGTTATCCTGCATCGTATCCCCTTTTATCCTTTTATCCTGCATCCTATCACCTTTTATCCTGTTATCCTGCATCCTATCACCCTTTATCCTGCCGTCTCATTTCTCGCCTGACGTTCCCAACGATTGACTTTTCGCTCATCTATTACAAGATCACGTCCGCATATTCCGCTCCCGCCGCCTTTCGTAAATCCTCCGGAGCAAGCTTTATCTGCATCCCTACTTTTCCGCCGCTCACATACAGATAGGGGAGCTCCTTCGCTTCTTTTTGTATTCTTGCAGGATACTGTTTCTTCATCCCGATCGCTGTGCAGCCTCCCCGCACATATCCGGTTACATTTGTCAGCTCTTTTAAGGGCAGCATGGATAAGGATTTCTCCCCTACCGCTTTCGCCGCCTTCTTAAAATCGATCTCTTCTTCGATGGGTATCACGAACACATAATGTCCGCCGCTTCTCCCGACAGTCACCAGCGTCTTATACACCAGATGGTGCTCATGCCCAAGCATATCAGCCACATGGATGCCGTCGGTAAATTCATCACATTCATAGGTCTCATATTCATAAGCGATCTTCTGCCTGTCCAGAATCCGCATGGCATTTGTTTTCAGTTCCTTTTTGCTCATATCAATCCCTCATTATATAGAATTTTTCCTGAAGATCTCTTTATATAAATCTTTATATAATCTCCCTTCCCAAGCTTTCAAGTGTCACCAGACCTTTTCCTCTTACATGCGCTTCTTTGGAATCAGCCGGAACCTTCGGATTTTTCGCATACACATCCATCCTGTGAAAATGCATCGGATTCTTGTCTTTGTCTTTTCCCATAAAATCAAGAAACGCACTCATTACCAGATCCGGTTTCAGGTTATTCTCACTTCCTGCTGCAAGAAACAGATAGATTTCTTTCTCACCCACCTGCATGTCATAGATCATCGGCTTAATATCCACTTCTTTTTCACTGCGCTTTGTGGCTTTCACAACTGTAATCTTCTCCTGCGAAAGAAAGTTCGCCGCTTTCTCTTTCCAAAGACTTGGTATCCTTCTGATAGTTTCGGCCGACTTCGCAGACTCCGACAGCGTAACCCGGTAATCGGCGGCGGCAGTAATCGTCATGCCGCTTTGCTTTTTATCCTCCGGAATCTCTACAAAGCTTACTACCTCAATACCTTCTGCCATTACCTTATTCATCTGAGTTACCGCCCGCTTTGATGTAATCGATTCTGTAAGTTCAATATCAAAATATTCTCCGTCGCTTGTCACGCCCACGCCTAAAGGCTGCGCAAAAGACATGATCATATGAGGACTGTATCCGCCCGTAAACGCAATGGGAATCTCCCCCCGGCGCATGACCTTCTGAAAATACCGCATCACGTCCAAATGCCCGATAAACTTCATAACTCCATATTTACGGAATTTAATTCTTGCCTTCATAACAGACACCTCCACCGAATTTTGCCGCGCCGCACCCGGAACACTGCTCCCGGCAGTTTGGCGTCACCTCGCCTTTCATGGCACGCTCCCACTCTCGTCTCAGGAACTCTTTCGTCACGCCGATGTCAATAAAATCCCAGGGGAAAAGCTCATCCGCCTTTCGCTCCCTCTCGTTATAGAATGCCATGTCCGCACCCGTATTTTCAAAAGCTTTAAGCCACTTTCCGTAATCGAAAACTTCCGTCCACGCATCATAGATGCACCCCAGACGATAGGCCTCTAAGAGCACCTTTCCCACCCTGCGGTCTCCTCTGGCAAAAACACCTTCTAAGACGGTTATCTCCGCATCGTGCCAATTATATTTGAGACTCTTGCGGTTGAGCTGATCATGAAACGCGTGTTTTACAATTGCCGCACGAGAGATGTACTCTTCATTGCTGTACATCCTCGCCCACTGGAAGGGTGTAAAAGGCTTCGGGATAAAGAAAGAAGTACTTGCTGTAATCTGGCATTTCCCGTTTCTTTGATCTTTTGGTATCTCATAATATCTTCTTGCAATCTTGTCTGCAAGTTCCGGTATCGCCCTCATGTCCTCCTCAGTCTCCGTGGGAAGCCCCAGCATAAAGTAAAGCTTTACCTTATTCCACCCTCCCTCAAATGCCTGTCCGGCTCCCTCAAGAATCTCGTCCTCCGTAAGCCCCTTGTTGATCACGTTCCGCATACGCTGAGAACCTGCCTCCGGTGCAAATGTAAGACTGCTCTTCCTCACATCCTGAACCTTCTCCATCACATCCAATGAAAATGCGTCAATCCTGAGGGATGGCAGGGATATGTTGATCCCCTTGCCTTTAAATTCATCAATCAGAAACGTTACCAGTTCTTTTAACTGACTGTAATCACTGGAGCTTAAAGAACTTAAAGAGATTTCTTCATGTCCTGTATTTTGGAGCATCTGGCAGGCATACTCTTTCAGCATCTTAACATCCCGCTCTCTGGTAGGACGGTAAAGCATTCCTGCCTGACAGAAACGGCAGCCTCTGATACACCCTCTCTGAATCTCAAGCACAACCCGATCCTGCGTCACTTTCATAAATGGCACAACCGGTTTCCTTGGATAATAGGTGTCCGTTACATCCACGGCTATCTGCTTTTTCACTGTCTCCGGCGCGAAAGTATTATTCGGCGCAAAAGAAGCCAGCGTACCGTCCTCATGATAAGCGGCATCGTAAAAGGAAGGAACATAGATTCCGGGCACCGCCGCCGCTCTCTCAAAAAATTCCTGCCTTGTCCCGTTATGATTCTTATTTTCTTTGTATAAATCAAGGAGCTGACGGTAAACTGTCTCGCCTTCTCCGATGTAGAATAAATCAAAAAAATCAGCAAGCGGCTCTGGATTGTAAGCACAAGGACCTCCTCCGATCACAATCGGATCCTGTTTCTTACGCTCTTTTGCCATAAGCGGTATTCCGGCAAGCTCTAAAACCTGCAAGACGTTCGTATAACACATCTCATACTGAAGCGTAATACCCAAAAAATCAAAGTCTTTCACCGGGTCCTGAGATTCCAGAGCAAAAAGAGGAATCTGTTCCTCTCTCATGATCTTGTCCAGATCCACCCACGGCGAATAGACTCTCTCACACCATACGTCCTCCCAGCGATTGAACATGTCGTAAAGAATCTGGATTCCTAAATGAGACATGCCAATCTCGTAGACATCCGGAAAACACATGGCAAAGCGGATATCCACTTTTTCCGAGTCTTTCATGACACTGTTGACTTCCCCACCGATGTAGCGGGCCGGCTTCTCGATTTTTAATAATATTTCATCATTCAAGGCTAGTTTTCTCATAAGTTTCCTTTCGAATTTATATCATGATGCTGGGGTCAAAAGGTTATGTGATTCATGCTTGCATGAATAAACATGACTTTGGGACCCGTAAAAACATGAAAAAGCAGCCCGATTAGGGCGGATTTTGAATATTTTTAGGATTGTGGAAGCACGAAGTGCGGAACAATCCGTGGCATCATGGGGCAAAATACCTTTTGACTCCAACATCATATCATACTTCATAATTTTTTACACACTGACTTCTCTATAGGATTTCTCGGTATATGTTAAAACCTAATCGTCAATATTATATACATTTTAAGGAAGAACTTCAAGCAAATATCCTCCATCCACTTAGAAGCATTTCAATTTTCTCCGCCGTGTTGTCCGACTGTCCTTAAAAATACAGGGTACAGATTTTCTCTGCACCCCATCAGACTATAAAACATTATTCTATTTGCCGCTTCATTACACGCTCTTTTGCTTGTGCCATATCACTATATCAGATTTTCATATACTTCCCGGCAGTCACAGCAGATAATTATTTTCTCTGTTCGCAACTTGCAGACCTACCAGCTTATACTTTGCATACCCCCCAATAACCAAGGGTTCTCTTTTGCAAAGTTCCTCTGCCTCTTCACGGCTTTCAGTTTTCAGGATATACATGCCTGCCATACCCGGATATCCTTTGAACACACCGCAGATTTCCAGTTTTCCTTCATCATCCAGCCTTCGTATATTCTCTACATGTTCCTCAACCACCTTCTTTGTTATCTTATTATAAGTTTTCGTCTTTTCAATCATCATCATATACATCAGCTTATCCATACCATATTCTCCTTCACTGTTTTTTCGTTTCTTTCCCACCATTATACAGAACAATCTGATAAAAAGCACCTGTTATTTTTCCTAAAATACTCTTCTCTAAAGCACTCCCGTCAAAAAAATTTCCAGACCGATCACTATTAAGATGATACCGCCAAGCAGCGTTGCCTTACCAGAAAGCCTTGTTCCAAACTTTTTACCAATCACAAGGCCCGCCGCACAGATCACAAATGTCATGGCAGCAATAATCAAGGAACAGGAAACCGCCATTTTCAAATCATAGCCGGCAATCGTAAAACCGACGGACAGCGCGTCTATAGATGTCGCTACTCCCTGTATTAAGAGCGCCCTCAATCCAACTTTCGGCTTTTCTGCGCCGGTGTCTTCGTTTTTTAATCCTTCCGCAGCCATCTCCCCGCCGATCAAAAGGAGCAGGGCCAGTGCAATCCACGGAATGAATTTTTCGAAAGCCTCAAAATACCGGACCGCCGTATGCACAGACAACCATCCTATCATAGGCATCAGTGCTTGAAAAAATGCAAACACACCGGCAATCTGGCTCATTTTCTTCTTTTTCATATCCGGTTCATTCAAACCATTTGCAAGCGAAACCGAAAATGCATCCATCGCAAGTCCTGCCCCAAGAAAGGTACTGTTGGCAAAAAATAATAAGCTCCACTCCATCTTTTGTTCCTCCTAAAACATCCGTGATCCGTCCATTCCCTAAATTTTCTGTATAATAAAAAACCAAGTACAGCTGTCAGGCCATACTTGGATAGATACGATATGCCGACTCCATGTATAGCTCTACAGTTATACATGAGTCTCACGATTTAAAACAAGCCAGACCTTACGGTCAGTATGTTGACTTGCTACGTTTCACGCTCGCTACTCCCTCATGGGATTTTCTTGTCAAATATTATCATAAAAAAGGTGCTCTGTCAATCATGACTTCTAGACTCAACACTGAAGAATGATGTTTCAAAATTGAATCTTTTGAAATGCTTCTTCTCATCCAAAACCAAAGAAAATTATTTTCCGCCAACAATACAACGCGCAGCAGCATTCATACTCGCCGTGCGTTCACTTTCATTTTGACGTATCTTAGGCTCAATCATTTTATTCAATTCAGCAATTTCACTTCGTGTAACCGCATGGACAACTTCATTACTGTGTTCTACAGAAGAAGCCTTCTTAGCAAACGAATGAACTCTCTTTCTCAAAGACGACATAATAAACTCACACTCTGATTTCTAGTTCAATCAGAATAAATCTCCCTCCCTTTAAAATATGTGCATAATATATCACAAATTAGCTTTCTTAGCAATAATTTCCGATGTATTTTACAAATACATTTTTCATACAGTCAATTTACAAAGACTCTCCCCTACGATTTCTACTGCAATTCTTTAGATTATCTTGAAAAGCAGTAAATGGGCACCAATTCTTAACGTATTTAAACTCAGCATCTCCTGTTTCAACAAAATCTTCAGGTCTCCGATAACAGACTGCATTTGGATAATGTATTATAATAAAGCTATTTGTTTTCGCATCAGCCGCTGATGTGGCATCAATTATAATCTCACCCAATACTTGGTCTTTTTGATAGAATGCCCGTGTTGTAAGTTCGCAACACCACACAAATTTAGGGAATATTGTCATATTATACAAATCTCTTACTTCATAATTTCCATTTGAAAACTGTTCGTCTCGATATCTACGAAAGGTTCTTGACGATGCCATAAATAATCGAACAACGAATGGCTCATCTTTACTTCCCGCTTGATCAATATATGGATCTATCTCTTTTAGCTTTACAGATACATCACATTTCTCCAAAATTTTTTTTATTCCAAATTGTGAACTTGACAATATGCTCAAACATATATCATAAGCATCTGCTGCCTCCAAAATCATCCTTTTGTAAAGGGGCACCATCATATATTCAATCTCACATTTGTTTAATTTTAATACAGGAATATTCTTTTCAGAAATATCTTCGGTACATACGCTAAGTTTGTAGGGGACATTGTTATCATCCATAATACAATATGTATCTACTGTATCTGCTGTGTCACAAGTCCATATTGTATTTTTATTTGCCGAATCATATACACATGTAAGTTGTTTACCCAGTTTATCTTTGTCCGGGACAATATGTCCAATACTAATGATAGAATGCCTGTTCTCTCTTCCCACTCTTAATCCCAGTGCAACAGGAATACCAGATTCAATATAATAATGCAGGATATTACGAAATTTCACTTTCGTCATCTTCTGTGCAGAATACAAACGTGGGTAAAATCCTACATCACAAAATATCTTTGAGATCAATTCATAACTCAGTCCTGTTGTGGGCATTCTTCGCTCATAACTATTCGTCTCCGCTAAACCACTGATTTCACTTGGTAATAGATAATGATATTCTGGGTAAGATTGACTATAATAATCTAAAAGGTTCAAAATTGTTATCTCCGCGCATGAAGTGGTTTCGCCATCCTGCATTCCGAATGGAAATGCCCAAACATGTAACTTTTTCCCATAAACTGTCACATTATATTTTGCCAAACGGATCTGACACGCCTTTTCTCTCGGCAAAAAATAACACGGATTCAACAGTGTTCTTCCTACAGAACGATCTGGAACAGGTCTGATCACAATAGAACCCATAAAACAGTTTTCCAATTCCTCACATGTACAGTCAAAAAAATTATGCTCTAAACGCCCTGCAAATAAACATAAGCGTTTGCAGAAACGACTATAGCTAAAATGTTTACTGGAATAATAAAAATAATAACTGTCGCGATATACACGATCAACATAATGATCTTCTAAAACCACAGTATATGTATCTAAATTCAAAAGCAAATTCCAAAGTATTTTAAATGATGCATTATGACCGATCAGAAAATCGGTTCCTTGATTCACTTCCTGTTCTGACATATCCAGAATCCATGCTATGAATTCCATTTGCTGCTCTTTCGTACATATCTCAAATACGGTGTCCCCAAGAATCTGTTCTTCCTCTTCAGAATTCTCGAATACCCATTCATGCTTATCTATAATCAAGTCACTCATAGTATTCTTCCTCACTTCGCAAATCGATACATTTTATTATATTTAACCAATACTTTACGTTCACATAATCCATCCAGAATCTCCGAATAAGAAGATACTGTTGCATTACATTGCTCGTTATTGCAAGTATTACATTCCCATTTTCCTTCTTTGATTAAATCCAAATGACTGCACACTTTCTCAGGATTATGAGGTATAATCTCCCGAACCTGAAAGTATTCTTGTGTTGCATGTGTCACTTTCCAGTTCAAAATCTGATAATATACACAACACTCTCTGTTTTGAATATATGTCGCACTACGATAAACAGCTAATAAACAGCTCATTACTGTTGTAAAAGCAAAACTCTCGCCATCTACAAGCATTCCACTAAATTGAATAAACAGTTGATCCAATATATTCTTTTTCGCGTCTTCAAAAGAAATTGAAATACGAGATTTTAAAATCGGCGTAGTGAAATGCTCACTTTCATGTAGATACCACAATGCGGTATCCTTATCACTTATCTCATTAATGGTCTGTTGTTGCTCCATTAAAAGTAAACAAACCGAAAATTTTGCTTCTTTCTCTTCCATTCCAAACTGACTTTGAAGTATCTCCTGCAATTCCGGAAGCGTTCCTGTCAATCGATATATGTGTTCCATTTATTTCTCCTTTTCAAAACAATCAAAACATTATTTGACTATCTTGTTTCTATATTGTACAAATTATACAATATACTATTTTTTTCGACAACTCACATACATCATAAACAGTTCTTCAAACATCATAACCGAATTTTTTAACAAATATGATTATATTTCATCAAAAAGAATATAAAATGATGTTTGGTCTTTATTCTTGATATTTAGTAAACATGTTCAAAACTTCTAAGCACCGCCGACGCAACGGACACATCCGCTCTTTCATATGGTATCAGGCACGCTTGAAATGCATGATAGATATCCGATTTCCCCGGCCATACGGAAGTCATCACTTCCCCTTTTGCATTCATCTGATGGAACCAGGAACCGTTCACATGATCCAACACCTGACGATCCAGATATTCCATAAATTGTCCATAATCAGCCGCATACTTCTCATCCTTTGTTACACGATAAAGAACCGCAGAAGTATTGATGGCCTCTGCAAGCGTCCAGTGCATCCGGTCATGGATCACAGGTTTTCCTTCCCAATCCGTCGTATACACGATTCCCGGCGCGCCGTCTGTGTTCCACGCATCCTGAACCGCCCTGTTATAAAGCTTTTCCGCCGCCTCGATATACTTGCCCGTCTCCTCCTTTTCCATACGGGAAGATAATGCCCACTGTGCGATCAGCCTCGCCCACTCGATTCCGTGTCCCGGCGTCGCCCCGTAAGGCTTAAAAGGATCCGCCGGACATTCCCTGTTATACTCAGGGCAAGCTGTCCAATCCTTCGTAAAATGCTCTGGAATCCTCCAAGCATTGTCAGACGCCCACCGAACCACATGCTCAATGATATCCCCTGCCCTCTTCCGGAATCCCTCTCTCCCGGCAGCATCGGCCGCGGCCAGATATGCTTCCACTGTATGCATATTGGCATTCAGTCCCCGGTAATCGCTAAGAACCGTAAACTCCGTATTCCACGTATCCACTGCAAGTCCTTCCTTCTCATCCCAGAAACGGAGTTCAAAAAGCGAAACCGCCTCCTCAAACAATTCTTCTGCACCAGCAATTCCCGCCAGCATTGCAGAGGAAGCAGCCAGAATCACAAAGGCATGGGCATAGCACTGCTTGTCCGGAAGGTTCTCTCCTCCTGCCGTAATTCCCGGATACCATCCCCCGTTCTCCTGATCGTGAAGCTCGCCCTTCAACCCTTTAATGGCAGCGCCGGCAAGCTCTCTGCTCCCATCATGCCCTAAAAGCACTCCTATACTGTACACATGCGCCATCCGGCATGTGATCCACGTCTCCCGGTTTCTCTCCTTCCACGGCGTTCCATCATCTCCCAGATAATAAGAACTCCCGCCGGGCGCCGGAAATGCATGTCCAAAACGAAGCAAATCCTCCCGGATATCCTTCAAAAACCTTTGATTCTCCTTTGTATCAATTCGATATTTCTCTGTCATCTCCCGCATTGTAACCCCTGCCTCCTTCTACGCCACATACTCATGCGCTCTCAAAAACAACGGTGCGTGAAACAAGCATCTCCATAAGCAAACAATCCCGGGATGCTTGTTTTACGCACTGCGTTTTTCCTTTGCTTAAAAATAAGCCTCATAGATTCTTCCAGACCTCCGCCACATCCATATCTGTCGTAATCTCTTTCACGATTCTTTCGCTGTCTACATGAAAAACTTCCTGTTTTTTCATATCCATAGTGACAAATGCCGCAAACAACAGCAGACATAAAAACACTCTTGCACCGAAAGTCCCGCCGTTTCCCTCTCCTTCTTCTCCATAGATGCGATTGTAGGAACCGCTGTATCTCGGATGAATCGCCGGGGGATTAAAACGGTCGCTGTAGAGCTGTCTTGTCTGCTCCAACAGCTCTCTTCTGCGCCTTTCCGAATCATTTCTAGTAACATTTCTGTCAACCATACTATTTCCTCCGTTCGCTGCACATGGAATTTCCGCCGCTTCTTTTTTCCCGTACCTTATATACCATATGCCCAAATCATCGGAAATATATCTTACCCCTGCAGATATTTCAAATGTCTTTCCCTGCGTGATCACTTCTCGTATATCCGCGACATGATATCCAGAATCTTCTTCTTTGAAACTTCCCGGTCCTTCATGCCATAGGAAGCCTCCAATGCCAGACAAGATACCGTATAGCCGTCAGACGTCCGAAACCACGCATGCCACTGCTTGTCGCAGCTTTCCTCCTCGTCGTTCGTCAGACCGCCGATGCAGCAGTATTTCACAGTATAATCGCCCATTTTTATTTTCTTTGTATCCATATACTGCACTTTTTTATAGAGAGAATCCTTCTTCCAATTCTTCTCGTCATCCTTTAGAAGAGAGGCAAAAGATTCATCTTCCTCGGAAATGTCTTTGGACTTTGCAACATAAAAACTCAACGACTCGTAAGAAATGCCTTTCCGATTCCCTTCGGTCTTGTAATCAAATACAAGCGTATCTTCATCGCTCCATTCTGTATTGCATTCATAATCATCGGACATTTCGACCGCGACCTCTTTCTCCTTGTCGGGAGATGTTAAAATATAGCGTCCCTTCTGATCTTTTTTCGGCTGGAACACCCCTGCATCCTCCGAAGAGGATTCCTCTCCATCTTCAGTCTTTTGTCCTTCCTTTTCCCCGGAAGCAACTGATTTTACGCCTTTCCAGTTTTCCTCAAGCTTTGTATCATAGGGAACGGTATAAGGGCCGTCCGGCATGGCGTTCAACTGCTCATAGATTTCCCATCTCCACTCCGTATCCACCTCGCTGTGTTTCCAGAAATAATATCCGTAGAGATAGCTTCTGCATATGTCCTCCCAGTTTGCAAATGTACTCTGCAGTTTCTTTGCGACAATCAAAGATTCATCCAGACACTCCTCAAGACTGATATAATCCGCCTGATAGCAGTCTCCCAATACCTGAAGGGCACGGCAGTAATCCCACCCGTCAATCCCATTCTCGCCGAATTCATGATAGGCGTGATAAGCGCCGATGCATTCCCATGCCTCATCATTATCATCTCTTGTATCGTAAACTGCGGTCTCCATCTTCTCCTCAGACATGCCAAGGAGCCCTTCTTTCTTCATATCCACGATAAGCTCCCGGTATTTCTTTCGATGCCCGCCGGACAACAGCTTATTAATCGTTTTCACGGCACTCCTGTGGCTTTGGATTCCCCATCCGGAATCCAGCGCATTTTTAATAGCGAACTCATGCATCTCCTCATTTTCCGGCGATGTACCGCCGATCATACCGAGATCCTTCCTGTTATACTCTGTGTAAATCGCATAGGCGGAACAGAACCACTGAAGCGTATCGCTCTCCACATCCGCCTGAACAAATTCAGACGGAACATAACTTTTCTGAAAACCGCTTTCTTCCTTCTCCTTTTTCCCGGCCCCGGATTCGGTCTGTCCGCCGGCTTTGCAGCCGCCAAGCAATACCGGCGTTAAAAGAACGGCAAAAAGCAGCATAAACCATCTTTTTCTGGTATACATAACTTTTCCTCCCTGATCACAGGATTATCTGTCAGCCAATTCTTTTATGATATCCTCCCAGCTTACGCCCCTTTCTACCATCAACACCATCGCATGGTAAAGGAAATCTGCCACTTCATACTTGATCTCCTCCGGATTCTTATTTTTAGCGGCAATCACGATCTCCGTCGCTTCCTCTCCTACCTTTTTCAGAATCTTATCCAATCCTTTCTCAAAAAGATAGTTGGTATAGGAACCTTCCTTCGGATGTTCCTTGCGGTCTGCAATGGTGGCGTATACCTTTTCAAATATCTGAAGCGGATTCTTCTCGTCATAATCTATCCCTACAAGGGGCTGAAAAAAGCAGGTGGAATTGCCGGTATGACATGCCGCCCCGATCTGATCCACCTTGGCAAGAAGCGTATCCTTATCACAGTCAATGGTCAGAGATTTTACATACTGGTAATGGCCGCTGGTTTCTCCCTTTACCCACAGTTCCTTGCGGCTCCTGCTGTAATAAGTCATCCTTCCGGTCTTAATCGTACAGTCAAACGCCTCCGCATTCATATAAGCCAGCATCAGCACCTCCTGCGTTCGATAATGCTGTACTACAACCGGAATCAGCCCCTGTGGATTCAGCTTAAACTCTGAAAAATCCATAATACTCTCAAAGGAGGTAATCTTGATTCCCTCTATGCCGCACTTTTTCTTAAAATCATTAAAATCAAGCTCCGGCTGACTGATATATCTGCCGGAAAGCCCTTTGATCCCCGGACATTTCAGTATCTTAAAAAGCTCCGGCTCCTCCATCGTATCTGTCACGACAACAGACGGAATATCCGTTACATTCATAACAGAATTCAGGTCCAGCCTGTGCATGAAGATAATCTCGCTGCTGCACTCCTGTATCAGCTTTTTTCTCTTAAACAGCGCGTCAAAATCATTCAGCGACACGGCGATCTTCTCTTTTCCGAAACGGAGTCTGGCATCTTCCAAAAGCTCTGCGCATTCGTACTTTGAAAGATTGATGATCGCGCGCTTGGCTCCTGCGTACAATATCTTTTTCACATCCTCCTGCCGCCTGATATTACCGCCTGCCACCATTGGGATCCGAATCACGCGGTTGATCCTGCGCATCAGGTCAATGGAAGCCTCATGTTCATCATCCGTCTCGGACAGATCAAAGATGATCAGCTCATCCGCGCCCAGATCGCTGTAGGATTTGGCAAGCCCCACAACGTCCTCGGAAATGATCTCATCGTCATGAAACCAGCGGACTGCCTTTCCGCCGCCAATAAAAATACAAGGTATCAATCGTTTATAACTCAAACTTGTTTCCTCCTTTATAAGCTTCCTTTTGTAGTCCACGCATCGCTAAGACGCGGCTCATCCATTGTCGCCATATCAAGAGCCTTTCCGAATGCCTTGAACAGAGCTTCCGACATATGGTGGCTGTTTGCTCCATCTAGGATCTTGAGATGTATGTTCATCATGGCGCTGTATGACAGGGCGTAGAAAAATTCCCGGATCATCTCCGTATCCATATCACCGATCCTATCGCATGCAAAATCCGCGTGAAACTGAAGGTACGGTCTCCCGGACAGATCTACCGCGCACAGGGCCAGCGTCTCGTCCATGGGCAGGAGCATATGTCCGTATCTTTTGATTCCCCTTTTCTCTCCCACCGCCTCAAAAATCGCCTTCCCCAGCACAATCCCGGTGTCTTCAACTGTATGATGGCAGTCCACGAAAAGATCTCCTTTTACTTCCACTTTCAGATCAAAAAGTCCGTGCCTTGCAAATCCGTCAAGCATATGGTCAAAAAATCCGATTCCTGTATGTATCTCGTTTTTCCCTGTCCCGTCGAGGTTCAGAGTGACAGCAATATCTGTCTCTTTTGTCGTTCTTTTACATGTCGCAACCCGATCCATCTATCCTTCCTCCCTAAATTTCCTCAAACCTGACTCTGATTGAATTCGCATGCGCAGTCAGCCCCTCTGCCCCGGCGAAATATTCAATATCCTTGTGCACCTTCTTAAGAGCCTCTCTCGAATAAGAGATGATACTGGATTTCTTAATAAAATCATCTACCGATAAAGGCGAGAAAAACTTCGCGGTTCCGTTGGTCGGAAGAACATGATTCGGTCCGGCAAAATAATCCCCCAATGGTTCGCTCGAATATTCCCCGATAAAAATCGCCCCGGCATTCCGGATCTTTGTCATAACATCATAAGGATTCGCTGTCTGAATCTCCAAATGCTCCGAAGCAATCTCATTGGCCGTATCGATTGCTTCCTCCATTGTGTCAGCCACCAAAATATATCCATAATTATCCAGTGATTTTCGGATAATCTCTGAGCGGCCAAGCTTCGCAGTGAACTGTTCCGCCTCTTGTGCTACTTCCTTGGCCAACTTCTCGCTGGTGGTCACTAATATTGCCGATGCAAGCTCGTCGTGCTCTGCCTGGGACAGAAGATCTGCCGCCACGTAATGGGGATTTGCCGTCTCATCCGCAATCACCAGTATCTCGCTGGGACCAGCGATGGCGTCGATACTAACATAACCGTACACTGCCTTTTTGGCCAGCGCTACATAGATATTGCCCGGCCCTACGATCTTATCCACATTCGGAATGCTCTCTGTCCCATAAGCCAGCGCGCCGATGGCCTGCGCGCCTCCCACCTTATAAATCACATCCGCTCCGGCTTCATTGGCGGCGACGAGAGTAGTCGGCGTCACCTTGCCGTCTTTCCCCGGCGGCGTCACCATGATAATCTGATCCACGCCCGCCACCTTTGCCGGAAGAATGTTCATAAGGACTGAAGAAGGATAAGCTGCCTTGCCTCCCGGAACATACACGCCCACACTCTGAAGAGGCGACACTTTCTGCCCTAAGACAGTTCCGTCCGGTTTACTGTCAAACCAGCTTGTCTGGCGCTGCTTTTCATGGTAGCTTTGGATATTATGCATAGCTCTTCGAATGACCTCTATGAGGCAATCATCCGTCAGACTGTACGCCTCTTCAATCTCTCTGGACGTTACACGGATGTTCGATGCATCAATCTTCGCTTTGTCAAATCTTTTTGTATATTCAAAGACCGCCGCATCCCTCCGAAGCTTTACCTCTTCGAGTATCTCATTCACACTCTGCTCATATTTCCCGTAGTGGTTCGGGCTTCTTTTCAGCAGCTCCTCCAGAAGATTCCGCCTCGTATCCTTATCTAAATGCAGTATTCTCAATCTCATCCATCTCCTTCTATATGATAATCGTATCTCCTATGATACCTGCGTCCGAAGCTTCATTAAAAGCTTCCGTATCCGCTCACCTTCCATACGCATACTGACCGGATTCACGATCATCCTCGCAGACAGCGGACAAACCTCCTCTAAAATCTCCAGTCCGTTTTCTCTTAAAGTAGATCCTGTCTCCACAATATCCACAATCACTTCTGAAAGCCCCACGATCGGCGCAAGCTCAATGGAACCGTTCAGTTTAATGATCTCCACTGTCTGATGCTTTGTATTATAAAAATAGTCCTTCGCAATATTCGGATACTTTGTCGCTACGCGGATCAGTTCATGATTCGACAGATAACGCTTCGCCTCCCTGTATCCGCAGACGCACATCCGGCATTTCCCATAGCCTAAGTCAAGCACTTCATGTACCTTTCGTCCTTCCTCCAGAATCGTATCTTCCCCTGCAACACCGATATCCGCCGCGCCGTATTCCACATAGGTCGGTACATCCGGCCCCTTGGCAAGAAAAAAACGAAGCTTTAGCTCCTCATTGGTAAAGATCAGTTTTCTGGAGTCTTTATCTTTCATCTCCTCGCAGGTAATCCCGATCTTTTCGAACAGCTTAAGCGTCTGCAGCGCCAGTCTCCCTTTTCCAAGGGCAAATGTAAGATATCTCATATTACACCACCTCGCCATTTATTATCTTATGCTCGCCGTTCACCAGATTGATCATCGTAATCTCGCCGTTCTCTCTGATGTAAATCAGACTCCCCGCATAATATCTCTTTCCGTATTCCATATATTCTTCCAGAATCCTTTTCTTGTCTTTCTTAAGAAGCTCCACATTCTTTCCCTTATTCCTGAGATCCTTGGCAAGAGAAACAGCTTCCCCCGTCTTCCCGTCTTCATAGAGGATCATCGTATTCTTGCGGGCATAAAAACTCCGAAGTTTCTGACGGTTCATGGCATTCATCAATTCATCTACTACAATGGCAAATCCAATGGAGGGTGATTCTTTCCCAAACTTTTCTAACAGCCTGTCATACCTTCCGCCCTTCACGATGGCATCTCCCGTTCCGAACGTATATCCCCGAAAAATGATCCCGGTATAGTAACCGTAGGTACCGCCCGTCATACTAAGGTCAAAGGTAATGTACTGCTCCATTCCGTATAGTTTAAGGACATCATAGATCTTTTCCAGCCGCTTCACCGCCATAACTCCGGAAGAACTAAGCGCCACCTCTTTTGCCTCCTTAAGCACCTCAAGACCGCCCACCAGACCGTTCAAAGAAGCGAACGCTTCTCTGGAACTTCTTTTTACCCGAATTTTGTCAAGATAATCCTCCACCCCGAAATAATTCCGATTATTAATCAGACTCGTCACCCGTTCTCTTGCGTCTTCATCCAGATTCGCGTCTGCGATCAGACTTGAAAAGAAGTCTACATTTCCAACGCTAAGCTGGAATTCCTTGAGCCCCACAGACAAAAGAGACTCTATCACGAGGGCGAGCATCTCCGCATCCGCTTCCACCGCATCGTCTCCGATCAGTTCCACCCCCATCTGCGTAACCTCCCGAAGTCTTCCCTGATAGCTGGAATGATTGATAAACGTGTTGCCCGTATAACAAAGCCGGATAGAAAGCTCTTCATCTGCGAACAAAGTCGCAGCAGCCCTCGCTACTGACGGAGTGATATCCGGGCGCAGCGCCAGAGTATTGCCCTCCTTATCAAACAGCTTGTACAAATCCCTAGAGGGAACGGTCCCAATCTCTTTTCGGAACACGTCAAAATATTCAAACATCGGTGTCTGGATATCGTGATATCCGTACTGATGGAAAATCTTTAAGATCCTGTTCTGAAGCGCATGTTTCCTGCCGCATTGCACGTTTATGATATCCCTGACTCCCTCCGGGGTATGCAATAATTTTTTCATATATTCCTCCCATCGCACTTTAGCGTGCTACCATGATAAAACCTTCTAGAATTATACGCACAATCCTACCTCCTGTCAAGTTCTTCACGAAGCTCTAGATCAAGATTCATTCCGTCCAGATAAGGAACGTAACACCCGCTCTTCAACTCCATGAAAAAAGCAGCGTCAAGCTCTTCAAAGCGGAAACTTTTTCTCCCGCCCTCCTTTGCCCGGTTCCAGAACTTCAGGATTTCCTGATAGCGCATATAATACGGCTTATTTTTCGCCGAATAATAAATGATCAAAAATGCGATTCCGCCCTGTCTTTCAAACTCTCCCATGAATTTCATCTGATGCTCATGAATATTCTGAAGAGGAAACGTATCCGCCACGCACTCCTTCGCATCAAAACAGACCGGAATCCCCTGTACCGCCCCGATATAATCCACCGTACTGCGCTGCTCAAAATAAGCAAGCGTAATCTGCCGATGCTCCTTATCCATCTTCACCGGAGTAATAGGCGTCGGTACCTTCTGGATCAGCGCCAGATGCTTTTCCAGATACCGCTCGTTCGTCCGGTTTATCATGTCCTCTAATGTAGAACCTCTAAGACCTCTTGAATTCCATGTTCCCATACTGTTTCCTTAACCACCTTCCAGAATACTGGTGGAACTTTTGCCGTAAATGTCTTTTCCGAGATTTCTGAAAGAGCGCCGTTAAGCTTTGGCAGTTGAAGCTCATAAGCATGTAAAAGCTGGTCTGCGACCCCGTACTTCCTTTTATACGTCTCATTTATCTTTCGGCTTCCATACTTATAATCGCCTAAAACCGGATGTCCAACCGCCGCCAGATGAGCGCGTATCTGATGCGTGCGTCCGGTGATGAGATGAACCTTCAAGAGAGTGATCTCCCGGTTATACGCAACCGGCATATATTCTGTCTCAATCAGGGCATACTCCTGAGTCTTTAATTCTTTCTTCGGTTGCCTAAAGCTCTTCCCTTCCTTTTCTTTCAGAATCTGAACCTGATTCGTCCCTTCATCCTTCTTTAGATATCCCTTTATATGCGCCTGCTCCCTCACTCTTCCCTGCACGACACAAAGATAATTCTTTTTAAGCGTGCGGTTCCGGAAAAGCTCTGACAGCTCTTGAAGCCCCGCAAGCGTCTTTCCCGCCGCGATAATACCGCTTGTATTGCGGTCCAGACGGTTGCACACAGAAGGGCGGAAAGTCAGAAGTTCCTCTCCCTTCATCTGTCCGCTCCCGATCAGGTACGACACAACGTATTCCGCCATAGTGACATCCTCTGGCTTCGCCTTCTGCGAAAGCACTCCAGAAGGCTTATTAAAAAAAATCACCTGAGAATCCTCATATATCACCTCCGGCTGCAAAAGCTTTCCTTTATCCTTAAGCGCTAAAGCATCCGCAGGCCTTAATCTTTCCATAGCTGCGCCCGCAAATTTGTCTATGGTCTCATCAGATAAAAAAAACTTTACCTGATCGCCGACGGCAAGAAGCTCTTTCCCGTTCGCCTTCTTCTGATTCAGCACGATATTCTTTTTGCGGAGCATCTTATAGATGAAGCTGTCGGGCGCTTCCTTTAGATATTTTTTCAGAAACTTGTCAAACCGCTGTCCTGCTTCATTCCTGTTGATTTCTAATTCCTTCATGATCCTATGGGCACCTTCCATATATACGTCTATTAGTACAGAAAAATCAAGTTCTGATTACATAATATTCGCTGTATTAGATGGATACTGTAAGAAGAAGGCGGCGGATAGTGTTTTCTCTCCTTCTGTCAGACGATTGATCCACCATCATGATATTGTTCATTCCCTCTGCTCTGGCAAGAAACGCTGTGTAATCGTGGAAGACCTTTACCGTGACCTTCTCCACCCGGTTGTTCTTAAGCATTTCTTTCAGGTAAGAAGACAGCTTCACCTCATCTGTCTTCTGACTGTCCGTATAGCCATACACCGTATGATCCGAGATTACAAACACGTCTACCTGCATAGCCTTGCCGCTTCCGGTCATGACAAGATCATAAGCCTTCAAAAGAAGCGGCGCCTTCTCCTCCACTTCCTTATATACGTCCGCTCCGATACCGTGATGCGGCCATAAAGTAATCAGCTCTACCAGCATCTTTGCTGCCGGAAGACATCCCACTACCGCGACGACAGTCAAAAGATTCAACCTTGAACCTGTCTGAACATATCCCAGAACGACCAGCCCGATGACAACAGCGAATTCCGCGATCGTCCCCACAAGAAATTTCCTCTTCTGAGCCTTGATATAACCCGGCGCTCCCTTTTGTATCCTCATAATTTACACTCCCTGTCATTGCTGCTAAAAATCTGTCTCTGACTGATTTTTGCATGTTCTGTTATCTAAATGTGATTCACCTGCTTCATGACCGCGGCCACAGCAGCATCCGGCAGAAGCTTTGCGAATATCCGCGCCGCTTTCATAGGCGCGCCATATACGGAGATCTGCCGCTTCGCGGCGGAATCCAAGAGCGCCTTTCTGACAACCGGCTTCACGTCTGACCTGCAAAGCTGCCTTCCTTCTCCCGGAAGCTCTCCTGACCGCAGAAAAAACTCTGTGTCCACCGGCCCCGGACACACTGCCGTCACATAGATTCCCCGCTCTTTCATTTCCTCTCCAAGGGCATAAGAAAAACTTTTTACATATGCCTTGCTCGCCGCATACACTGCGAATCCCGGCTGTGGAGCAAATGCTGCCGCCGATGCCGCATTGATGATCCGGCTCCCGCCCGACAGATACGGAAGACACAAAAGCGTCATCCTCGTCAAAGCACGGCAGTTCACATCAATGATACCAAGCTGCTCTCCTGCGTCAATCTCCTGAACCCTTCCCGTCTTGCCGAATCCTGCACAGTTCACGAGTATCCGAAGATCAGGTCTCCTTCTTAGAAGCTCCTCTTTCATTTTCTCATAAACAGAATCCTTTGCCAAATCCCCGTCAAAAACCCTCACAAGCGTCCCGGTCCTTTTTTCAATCCGATCCGCCAGCACTTTCAATCTCTCAGCCCGTCTCGCCACAATCCAGACCTCATCCAGATGTTTATAAAAATGTGCAATCTCTCTGGAAAATTCCTTCCCCATCCCAGAGGATGCTCCTGTCACTATCGCAACTTTCATGCCGACTTCTCCCTCCGTGCTATTTCTTTTTATGAACATTACGAATCTTCTTCTTCTTTCCAGCCGTCTTTTTCTTTCCGGATAAATTCTCAGTCTTTCCGGCTTTTATCTTGACAGACCGTAGGGGGCTTTCTTTTTTCATCTGGTTTTTTCTGGGACGTATCAGGCAGTGTCTTTCGTATCCGATCAGATCTGTCCGTCCCGTCCTTTGAAGAGCTTCCGCTACAAGCTCATAATTTTTCGGATCCCGGTACTGGATCAGTGCGCGCTGCATCGCCTTCTCATGAGGATTCTTCGGCACGTATACTCTGGACATATCTCTCGGATCAACCCCTGTATAGTACATACAGGTAGATATGGTGGAGGGTGTAGGGTAAAAATCCTGCACCTGCTCCGGCATATGTCCCGTCCGGTTCAGATACTCTGCAAGCTCCACTGCCTCCTTAATGGTAGAACCGGGATGAGAAGACATCAGATAAGGGACCAGATACTGATCCTTGTGAAGCCTCTCATTCATTTTTCCATACTTTTCTACAAAGGCTTCATAGATACTGTGCTTTGGCTTCCCCATCCTTTTGAGCACCTGATCCGACACATGCTCCGGCGCCACCTTAAGCTGCCCGCTGATGTGGAATTCACAGAGCTCCCTGAAAAATGTGTCCTCCTTATCCGCCATCAGATAATCGAATCGGATACCTGAACGGATAAACACTTTTTTCACACCGGGAATCCGCCGAAGCTTTCTTAAAAGCTCCACATAATCCCTGTGATCCGCCTGCAAGTTCTTACAGGGCTTTGGGAACAGGCACTGCCTGTTTTTACAAACTCCCGCGCCCATCTGTTTTTTGCAGGATGGAAGCCTAAAATTAGCAGTCGGTCCTCCCACATCATGTATATATCCTTTAAAATCCTTCTCTTTCGTAAACCTCTCTGCCTCTTTTAACAGCGACTCGTGACTTCTCGTCTGTAAGATCCGTCCCTGATGAAAGGTCAGTGCACAAAAACTACAGCCTCCAAAACATCCTCTGTTGCTGGTAAGACTGAACTTCACCTCTGAGATTGCCGGCACGCCTCCGAGCTTTTCATAGGAAGGATGATAAGTACGCATATATGGATACTCATAAATCTCATCCATCTCTTCCTGTGAAAGAGGCGCAGAAGGAGGATTCTGTACCACATACATGTGCGCGCCGTAGCCTTCTGCCAGACGTTTTCCAGAAAAAGGATCTGTATTACAATATTGTGTGTAAAAGCTCTTCGCATAATTCAGCCTGTCTTCTTTTAACTCCTCAAAAGAAGGAAGAATCACCGCGTCATAGACACTGTCAAGACTTTTCACCTTGCATACCGTTCCCGGGATAAACGTAATGTCTTTGATGTCGATACCGGCTTCCAGCGCTTCTGCGATCTCCACGATCGAACGCTCCCCCATCCCGTAGGAGATGAGATCCGCGCCGGAGTCTAGAAGGATGGAACGCCGGAGTCTGTCAGACCAGTAATCATAATGAGCCATCCGCCGAAGGCTTGCCTCAATACCGCCGAGAATCACAGGTGTCTTTTTATAAACCTGCCGGATGAGATTGCCGTACACGACCGCCGCATAGTCCGGCCGCTTTCCCATCACCCCTCCCGGAGTATAGGCATCCGATCTTCTGCGCTTCTTTGAAACGCTGTAGTGATTCACCATAGAATCCATATTTCCGGCAGAGACTAAAAATCCAAGCCGAGGCTTTCCAAACACGGTGATACTCTCTGCATCCTTCCAGTCGGGCTGCGAAATGATTCCCACCCGATATCCATGTGCCTCCAGCGTCCGCGTAATGATGGCAGTCCCGAAAGATGGGTGGTCCACATACGCATCGCCGGAAATATAAATAAAATCCAGCTCTTCCCACCCGCGCTTAAACATATCCTCCCGGCAGACCGGCAAAAACTCTTTTGTCATTCTGAAAGTACCTCGTAAGTTCCGTTCTTGATATCATCATAATCCTGTATGTAATAATCGGCGAGCGTCCGCTTCTTTTCCTCCTGACCTTTGGAAAAATCATCATCCACCGCGCACGTTTTCATGCCCGCATTCTTTCCTGCAAGGATTCCCATCGGGACGTCCTCAAAGATCAGGCATCTCTTTGGCTCTGCGTTAAGATCTTTAGCCACCAGAAGATAGACGTCCGGAGAAGGCTTTCCCGCCCCCGCTTCACAGGCGCTGCGCACTGAATCGATATATTCGGCGATCCCATGCGACTTCAAGGTATCCACGATCATCTGTTTGGAATTACTTGACGCGATCCCGGTCTTTATGCCCCGCTCTTTTAAGTCTTGCAAAAATTCCTTCGCACCTTTTTTCAGCAGAACTTCCGTCATATACTTTTCATGAGCCATCTGTGTCCACTCATCCATGATCTCCTCTCTGCTGAGCGGAATACTCGGAAAACAGTCAAGAAAATACTGAGCAGTCTCCGAATAACTCATCCCTTCCATCCCCGCATGGAAATCCTTTGGCTTTGTAAGCTTGTATTTCCTTATATATTCTTCATCTACCGACACCCATACCCACATAGAATCCACCAATGTTCCGTCAAGATCAAAAATACATGCATCCACATTTTCCAACATATTCATCATAAGCTTTCTAACTCCTCATCCGTCAGTCTCCGGTACTGGCCAGGCTTTAAGCTTTGATCAAGCACAAGGCTTCCCATGCTCTCCCGCCTAAGGTATGTCACCGTCTTTCCCGCCGCCTCAAACATCCGCTTCACCTGATGGTATTTTCCCTCCTGAAGCGTAAGGCGAATCTCGGAAATCCCGGATGCTTCATCTTTTTTTAATATCTCAAGCCCTCCGGGAGCCGTCCACTCTTCACACTCTTTTGTCCCGATATTCACACCCTCCGCAAACCTTTTTACGTCTTCTTCCGTCACAATTCCCTGAATCTTCGCATAGTAACACTTGTCCACATGATGTCTCGGAGAAAGCAGACGATGCGCCAGTGCGCCGTCGTTCGTAATAAGAAGAAGCCCTTCTGTATCTTTATCAAGCCGTCCCGCCGGAAAGAGATCTTTTCTTTTTGCCTCCCCAATCAGCGAGATCACCGTCTTCTCACGGGGATCCTCTGTCGCGGAAACCACCCCTGCCGGCTTATTGAGCATGAAATACTCAAACTGACGGTAGCAGATTTCTCTCCCGTCAATCGTAACGCGCTGCTTTGTCTCATCAATTTTGTATTCCGGCTTTTTGACGGGCGCGCCCTCCACAAGAATCCGCCCCTGACGGATAGATTTCTTCACTTCCTGCCTTGTGCCCTCGCCCATATCAGCCAGATATTTATCCAATCTTATCATCAGCACAGTCTCCATCCCGGAAGATACTTATTCTTAAGAATCCCTCCCGAAAGCTTCCCCCATCCAAGCGGATAGGAATCTACACAGACGAGATACCAGCCCTTATCCCCATCCTTGAAAAGGTCGGACACATGAAGCGTCTCACCCTTCAGATAACGGAAAATGCGCTCATCATCTGCGCCCAGATCAATGACCTTTCTGTATTCTTCTTTTTTCAGATACATGGCAAAAGCCTGACTTGGCTCAAACCGATTTTTCTTGAGCTCTCCCAGAAAAAGTCCTGTTCTTAAAAAACGGATTCCACGCACATCCGGAAGGTCTTTTGGCATGTAATAGACACGCTCTCCCCGGATATCCATGCGTCCCAAATCAAATAAAACAGATACATCCTCCAAAAAACAGGCAAGCTCTCCAGGAAGCCGCATGTTCCTTTGGCCGCCTTTCCTGTCAGATGCCTTGACGCCGCCTTTTGCCGCCTCTTTCTTTAGAAGCGCAAGATAATGTCCTTCCCCTTCCATCTTATGGGGAAAGATGCGGACAGTATCTGCAAGCTTGGAACAGTTCGATTTTGAAAGTTCCGGACGTCCCGCAGAAAATCCCTCATACCTTTCCATCGAAACGATGTGAAACTCCGGACACCTGTCAAGCAAATGCTCAATTATCTGCTCATTCTCCCGCCCGTCAAAGGTACAAGTAGAATACAAAAGCATGCCTCCCGGCTTTAACATACTGGCAGCCTGAAGGATGATACTCTTTTGTATATTCGAGAAAAACTCCGGTCCATGCTCTTCCCATGCCTTTACCATCTTCCTGTCCTTGCGGAACATCCCTTCACCGGAACAGGGGGCGTCGATCAATATCTTATCAAAATACTCTGGGAAATAACCAGAAAGCTTTCCCGGCTCTTCGCTGAGCACAAGTACGTTTCCGATTCCAAATACCTCGATATTTTTAAGAAGTCCCCTTGCCCGCGAGCTACTCAGATCATTGGCCACAAGGACTCCGTCCCGTCTAAGCCTTGCTCCAAGCTCTGTAGCTTTTCCGCCCGGCGCAGCACACACATCCAGCACCCTGTCTCCCGGCTCAACAGGAAGGCGACTTGCAGGCGTCATAGCGCTCGGCTCCTGCAGATAGTAAAGTCCTGCATAATAGTAAGGATGCTTCGACGGGACATCCGCCTCACCATCGTAGTAGTACCCATTCGGAATCCACGGAACAGGCCAAATCATGAACGGACAGATCTTTTCAAATTCCTCTGCCGATATCTTATTCGTATTCACCCGAAGCCCATAATAACGCGGCTTATCATAACAGGCAATATAGTCAGGAAACTCTTCTCTCAAAAGCTCCTTCATCTTCTTTTCAAACTTTTCCGGCAGTCTCATGCCCTTCCTCCATCAATCCGTAAATTGTACCCGAATGAATGTACTTTTGCGCATATATTTTTAGTATATCACATTCTTTTATATAACTCTAGGAATATGCGTATTTTAATTTATTATTTTCGAGAAATTTTAAAAGATAGTAGGGGTTGACACTGATTTCCTCCCCATCTCTGTAAAAATAAATACCCAGATGAAGGTGTACGTCAAAATTTCCTGTCGTACCCTCCGGCCCGTATCCGGAATCTCCCATATACCCCAAAAGCTCTCCGGCCTTCACAGGACTGCCTTCCTTAATATTAGCGTAAGAATCCAAATGCGCATAATAATAGTACGTGCCGTCCCCTGTCGTAATGCCGATCCGATAGCCTCCCTTATCAAGCCATCCGAGATTGCTGATCACGCCGTCTGTAATACTGACAACCGGGTATAGTCCTCTCTGGTCTTGCACCGCCATAATGTCTGTTCCTTCATGCCCTCTTTTTCCGCCGTACGACCTCTCTTTCATCCAACTGTCCGCATAGGAAGTCTCAAGAGAAGGATCAAGGGTAGATTCCGGAACCGGAAAATAGACAGCCTCATTTTTTACCTGTTTCAGATACTGCCTGCACTGCGCTGAGAGATCCTCTTCCCGCTCCCACATACCGTCCGAAAAAAACTCATTCCTGAAATCCTCGTCCGAAATCTTTCTCATATGCTCTGTATTACGCACCCCAAAACTCTTAAGACTATCCGTTCCGAGCACGGTAAAAAACGCCAGCAGCAAAATAGCCGTCAAAAGCTTCCCGCCGTTCATACATGTTTTTCTGCAAAGTCTTTGATACATAGGTCGTGTGCCATCTTCCCTTTTTTGCACTATATGAAAAAGAACCTGCCCCATATTCATGGGACAGGCTGTTTTCTTCTTTAATTAAAAATTTACTTTAACGCCGCCAAGACTGCCTTCAGATAATTCCATACGCTCTCTGTAGACGCAATGTCAAGCCTTTCGTCAAAGGAATGAATATCATACATATTCGGTCCCATAGACACACAGTCAAGATCCGGCTTCTTTCCAAGGAACAAACCGCACTCAAGCCCTGCGTGGACTGCAAATACGACCGGATCTTTCTCGTACATATCCTTATAAACGCTCTCCATCACTTTCCGAAGCTCGGAATCCGGATTGTACTGCCATGCCGGATACTCACTGTTCACTGTCGTCTTAGCGCCGACCAGCTTCGCACACTCCTCAAGCTGAATGCGCATATTCTGCTTCAGGCTCTCAACGGAACTTCTCATCAGATGGACTACCTCAACTGCATCCTCTCTGGTCTCCATCACGCCGATATTAAGAGAACTTTCAACAAGCCCCTCCAGCTTCCTGCTGACACCCTGCACGCCATAAGGACTGATAACCAGATACGAAATGATCCGGTCCGTACTCGCCTGATCAAAAGCATGACAGCTGCCCTCGCCTGTCACCTTTGCAGACACGGAAAGTCCCGGCTCATCTCCCATAAATTCATTGTCAAATACCGCCTTCATCTCTGCCGCGATCTCGGTTACCTTCTTCGCATCAGCAGCATCTACAACGATCTTCGAGATATTCTCCATAGAGATGACATTCTCCTTGGCTCCTCCTTGTATATCTGCAAGACGAACTGCCGCTTCCTCCGCTATACGACGAAGCAGCCGTCCCATGAGCTTATGCGCGTTGCCCCGCTGCTCATGAATCTCCTCGCCGGAGTGTCCGCCTCGAAGTCCGCTGATCTCAAGCTGAAAAAGCGTGCCGCTTACTTCTTCTCTCGCCACCGGAATCTCTGTCGTAAGCCGGATTCCTCCTGCGCAGCCTGTAGTCAGGACTCCCTCTGAGGCAGAGTCGATGTTGATCAGCTTATGCCCTTTTAACACTGACAAGTCAATTCCGTTGGCTCCGCCCATTCCAGTCTCTTCGTCAACTGTAAATACAGCCTCAATCGGCGGATGAGGAATATCATCGCTGTCTAAAAGCGCCATCGCCATGGCAAGCGCAATCCCGTCGTCCGCTCCCAGTGTCGTATCCTTCGCTTTTATGTAACCGTCCTCCACATACAGCTTAAGCGGATCCTTTTTAAAATCATGATCCGAATCCGGGGTCTTTTCACATACCATATCCATATGTCCCTGTATGATCACCGGCTCGCTGTTTTCATAACCTTCAGTTCCCGGTTTAAAGATCAGCACATTCTTTACCTCATCCTGAATATACTTAAGCCCGCGCTCCTTCGCGAATTCCACATAATAATCACTGATCCGGTCAATATCAAATGTACCGTGCGGAATCTGACAAATCTCCTCAAAAAACCGGAATACCTTCTTTGGTTCAAGATTTTCTAATACTGCCATTTTCATTACATCTCCTTTTCGACGATTAATACCATTATTATAGTATAAATTTCACGAAAAACAAACTGTTTCTGAAAAATATTTGTGATTATTTTTTCTGTGACCCTTTCCTCTTCCAGAAAAATTCCACGAGAAATCTGTAAAACTCTGTCACGTTTCTGCTGTCTATCTTATTCATATTATATGAAATAATAATATCCCTCTGACATACCGGCTCCTCGATCTCCAAAAGCCTGACATGCTCATTTTCAATACTGCCCCACGTAAATTCCGGCCAAAAGCCGATTCCCATATTGGCCGCGATCATATTTTTAACTGCGGACGGGTTGTCACTCTCAAATATAATCTTCGGCGTAAAGCCCGCATGCTGACAGAACCGGTCGCAGATATAGCGGAATTCTCTGGAACCAAGGAGACTTACAAACCCTTCTTCCGCCACTTCTGCGAGACATATAGATTCCCGCTTTCCATATGTCCCGTGTTTTGGCACCGCAAGGTAGATCTTCTCTCCGCAGGCAAAACTGTTTTTCTCGCTCAATCCCTGATAAAAGAGTTTCGTCGTCACCGCAATATCATAAAGCTCGCTTTCTGAATTCTGCTGCAATTGAAACAGAATATCCTCATGCTCTTTTTTGTATTCTATGATAGCCTCCATCACGAGTCCGGATGCCGCCAGCACATTCATATGAATTGTCTCGCCCTCCAGCTTCACCATCATATTAAGCTGCTCCGGAATCTCGTCCAGCTGCTTCATCAGCGGCATCAGCTTTTTCTGAAGATATTTTCCGTACTCGGTCAGCGTGATATTGCGCCCCTTCGCCGCAAAAAGCGGCACGCCCAAGTCCTCCTCAAGCCTTCGGATCGCCTGCGTCAGCGCCGGCTGAGTGATATGAAGATTTTTGGCGCTGTTGGTCATATGCTTGGTATCCGCCACCTCAAGGAAATACCGGATCTGTGTCAATTCCATAGCTATTCCCCTTTCCTAAAGAGTATTTTGAAGCTTTAACACACGGATTGTTCCGTGCCGGCGCTCTCATAATCATAACATTAACATTATAGATTTCATAATTATTATATATTAGACATAATCATAAGTCAATGCTACACTAAGACATGAAAGAAAACAGTAAGGAAAGTGAAAGAGAGGAATGTAAAAATGGCTGAACTTCTTGAATCTACCATGCTGGTATGCTTTGGTCTGTCGTGGCCGATGAACCTTTCAAAAAACATCAAAGCAAAATCAGCAAAAACCATGAGTCTGCAGTTTATACTGCTTATCATCGCCGGATACATCGCCGGGATCTGTGCGAAATTCTATAATCACAAATTTAATTACGTACTGGTTGTGTATCTTTTAAATCTGGTCGTCGTATCCGCTAATCTGGTCGTTTACTTTATCAATCTGCACTATGACAGACAAGCGCAGAAGGCAGGCACCCAGCTATGCAAAGAACTTTCAGGCAATGCAGACACGTCTGCAGATGCTGCCCGGACAGCACATGCAGACAAACCTATCAACTCGTTAAGGAACAGTCAAGGAGAAGATGAAATGGAAAAATATCGTGAATTAAACAGTATCACAGAGGCAGGCGGCGTTGTACTTTTCGGTTCCAACACTTTCGCATCACTCCCCGTCGGAGAACTGACACAGGCTTTCCGCATCACAGAACCAATCTATAACCGCAGTGTAAAAGACATCCGGTTAAGCCAGATTGAAAGCTACTTAAAGGTATGCTTATATGACTTAAATCCCCGCAAGATTTTTGTAAATATGGGGGATGTAGATATCATGGATGAAAATGTCAACGTTAAAGACTTCATCTCAAAATATGAATGGCTGCTCTACATGATACACACGAAGACACAGGCCGCCATCTATATTGTATCGATCGTCTCTGAAAGTCCGGCTGCCCAGAAGATTAACGAACAGCTGCGAAAGCTTGCCGCTCAGACCGGCTGCAAATATGTAGACGCCGTGAGCGCCTTAGAATCCAGACGTCCGACGCTGCGTCTGTTCGAGCTTTTAAAGGTACATATGAGAAATCACCCGATCAACTTCGCAGACGCGATGGAAGTCGGTACGCTCAGCAACCGCAGAAAAGCGGATGCGCCAAACGATAAACAAAAGTCCCCTGAACCAGATATGGACGTAGTTTACGCGAGGCATTAAGCAATCTGTCCCGGTTCACCTGCTATAAAGGTGAACCGGAATCCTTGTATTCACTATTTTCAAAAGATATTTCTTTCGCAGTCTCATAATTCCCATTCCCATTTTTCTTTAACCATTTCTATCTATTCAAACGGAAATGTAAACTGCGTAAGCCCCAGTTCATCCCGCATCTTTATGAACTCCTTCTGAACTGCCTCCCCTACCGGAACTCCCTTATCCTTCCTGAACTGCCAGATCTCATACTCCTTCTCTCCCGCAGTAAAGATCCGCTCCTGTCCCGGCGCCTTCTTAGATGCGCGCAGCTGTCTCAGGATCTCTCCCGCCGTCTTCTTAAAGCTCTCTGCGCCCATAAAGGCTTCCGTATCGATCGCAATAAAGAAATGTCCCAGCGGATAAGGTATCTGATTACCCTCCTCATCCTTTCCGGAAAGCATCTTAAGAAAGCTTCCTGCCTGAAGCGCTGCAGAGAGTATCTCCACTACCGCCGCATAACCGTAACCTTTATATCCGGCAAGCTCCTCTCCGATTCCCCCAAGCGGGGTAAGAGCCGCCCTTCCGCAGTTTAGATCCTCAAGGATCTGCGCACTGTCTGTCACAGCCTTCCCGTCATTGCCGATCACCATGCCTGCCGGCGTGTCCATCCCATTCCTCGCGTAAAATTCAATCTTGCCCCTCTGGGAGATTGAGGTTGCACAGTCTAATACAAAAGGAAACGGCTCATCCGTGGGCAGGCCAAAAGTAATGGGATTGGTCCCCAGCATATTTTCCACGCCAAAAGTAGGCGCTATAGACGGTCTGGCATTCGTTCCGGTGATGCCCACCATGTTATTCTTTGTGCACATCGTCGCGTAATATCCCGCAATTCCGTAATGTGTGGAATTGCGCACCGCAACCATGCCCATCCCATACTGCTTCGCCTTGTCAACAGCAAGCTGCATTGCCTTTGTCCCGATGACCATGCCCATCCCGTTATGCCCGTCCACAACGGCGGTCGTCGGTGTCTCCTTTATGATCTCATATTCCGTCTTCGGATTTAGGATCCCTTCTTTGATCCGGTCAATGTAGATGGGCTTGAACCGATTGCATCCATGGCTCTCAATTCCTCTCCGGTCGCTCTCAAGAAGCACATCCACACAAATCCTCGCATCTTCCTTTGGCACGCCGTATTTTTCAAATACGGCGGTCATAAAATTCTCCGCCAACTTCCATCCGATAAATGGTCTTGTCTCCTTCATGACATCTTTCCTCCTGTTTTAAACCCTGATTATATACTTTTATTATATCTTTCACACATACAGAATACAACCTGCTTTTATTGCAAACACATCCAACAAATGACTATTCTTTTCTACTGAAATATGTTAAAATTTCTTATTAGAAAGACGTCTGCCGCTATCTGGGGAATCTGTGCGGTAAGTCTTTATATTATAACCATGCACAGCCTATGTTACCGGGCCTTTGCATGTAAAATCATGAATACAGGGAGGTTACACACATGAATGTACCAGAAAGAATCTCTGCCCTCCGTGCTCTGATGGAGGAGCGGGGATATGACGCCTATATGGTGCCTACCGATGACAATCACCAGAGCGAGTATGTAGGAGAGCATTTTAAGGCAAGAGCATTTATCACCGGATTCACAGGCTCTGCCGGAACTGCCGTCATCACGAAAGACGCTGCCGGACTCTGGACGGACGGAAGATATTTCATCCAGGCAGAGCAGCAGCTTAAGGGAAGCGGCGTTAAGCTCTTTAAGATGGGCGAACCCGATGTCCCGACCGTGGAGGATTACATCACCGACGTTCTTTCGGAAGGGGGAACACTTGGCTTTGACGGACGCGTTGTAGCTATGGGCGAGGGACAGGCATTAGAGAGCGCCACTGCGAAAAAACATGGAAAGATTGACTATTCCACAGACCTGATCGATCAAATCTGGGAGGATCGGCCGCCGCTTTCCGAGGAGCCTGCATTTGCCCTTGGCGAAGAATATACCGGAGAAAGCACCCAGAGCAAGCTAAAAAGAATCCGAAAGGCAATGGAAAAAGAGGGCGCCAATATCCACATTATCGCCGCTCTTGACGACATATGCTGGACAACCAACCTGCGCGGAAATGATATCGAATTCTTCCCGCTGCTTCTTTCCTACGCTGTGATCACCATGGATGACATGAAGCTTTACATTGACGAGAGGAAGCTTACAGATGAGATGAAGGAAAATCTCGCGAAAGACGGCATTTCCCTCCGTCCATACAATGCAATCTATGAGGACGTGAAAGGATTAAGCTCCGACAGCGCGGTTCTTGTAGATCCGTCAAGACTCAATTACGCTCTCTACAATAATCTTCCGAAAGAGGCAAAAGTAATTGAGAGAGTGAATCCAACCGTTCTTATGAAAGCCATGAAGAACGACACAGAGATCAAAAATATCATCAACGCCCACATAAAAGACGGTGTCGCTGTCACCAAATTCATGCACTGGCTGAAAAAGAATGTAGGAAAAATCGAGATTACTGAGATCAGCGCTGCCGAAAAGCTGGAAGAATTCCGCAAAGAGCAGGAAGGTTATCTGTGGCAGAGTTTTGAACCGATCTGCGGCTCCGGCGAACACGGTGCGATCGTACATTACGCTGCCACCCCGGAAACTAATATTCCTGTCGTAACAGACGGATTATTTCTCACCGATACCGGCGGCGGATATATGGAAGGCTCCACGGATATCACAAGAACCTTCGCTTTCGGAAAGCTTTCCGACCGCATGATCGAGGACTTTACCACCGTTCTTCTGTGCAACCTGCGGCTTGCAAAAGCTGTATTCCTCCATGGAACCTGCGGCTACAATCTAGACATTCTGGCAAGAATGCCCGCATGGGAAAGAGGGATCAACTATAATCACGGAACCGGACACGGCGTAGGATACCTGATGAACATCCACGAAGCGCCCAGCGGTTTCCGTATTGCGATCCGCGAGAGAGAAAAAGCCGTTATCGAAGCAGGCATGGTAATCACTGACGAACCAGGAATCTACATTGAAGGCTCCCACGGTATCCGTACCGAAAATGAACTTCTCGTGCGAGAGGGGCAAAAGACCGAATATGGACAGTTCCTCTATTTTGAACCGATCACCTACGTTCCGATCGACCTTGACGCTGTGAATCCGGATTTGATGACAAAGGAAGACAAAGAACAGCTCAATGAATATCACGCAAAAGTATACGAACTTATCGCTCCGCGGCTTGATGAGGAAGAGCGTGACTGGCTGAAGGAATATACACGGGCAATTTAATTTTCAAACATAGACTAAGGGGGTGTCGGTTCATACCGATGCCCCCCCCCCTTTTCAGTCTAAAAATCTTTATACTTTATGCTTCCGTCTGAATATTTAATAATATAATATCCATGTCCGGAGCCATCACAATCATATACTTTCTTCTTGGAGACTACCTTTTTCCCTTTCCCGCTTTTCGATTTTCCTTTTGATGCGGCCGGCTTTGGCTTCGGCTTCGTACCCTGCGTGATTATCTTATCAACCGGCTCCTTTATGACTTCCTCCCTGACCGCCTTGCGCCCGTCTTCTTTTCCATCCACATACGTCACTTGGTACGTGATCTTCTTTTCACCGTTAACTCCCTGCCTCGTCACCTTGCTTGTCCCGATTGTCATGCTCTTTGACTTCTCTGTCCGCGTCTGGTAAGCGATCGGCTCCTTCTCTGTCACTTCCTTAACATCAACCCGTTTTACGACTACCTTGGTTCCCTCTTCAAGCTTCTTTGGCAGCTTCGGCTCCACTATATCCCTTTTTCCGAGAGTAACTCCCTGAAGGTTCAAAAGCTCTTCCACTGTCTTCGCCTCCGTCAAGTAATCCTTTGTCTCTCCGTCCGCCGCAATGGACACTGCCAGACGACGTATCACAGATATCTTCATGCCGTCTGTAACATATGCTTCCGGCTCATGATCAATACAGTCATGCTCTCCAAGCGTGATCTGTAACTGGTTAAGGGCATCCTTCACCTTTCCGCCCGTCATTTCTATATCCATAACCTCGTCGTCCACTGCAAGCTGCGCCTTTGCATGCCGGGAAATGGATATCTTTCCCTGATCCTCTGTGATCCTTGTATCCAAAGACGGCCAGACCTCATCGCCCTCTTGGATATCAATCTCCGCCTCTGTCAGAATGTCTTGTACTGTCGCCCCTTCCGGCGCGGTCATACGTGTCTGCGTATACATATCCTGAACGCGGATCTCTATTTTTTTACCGCACCCTGCTGACACCGCCGCTGTCATAGAGATCAGACACAATAATAATATTGTCTTTGGACGGATTTTCTGCTTCCTGATTTTCTGCCTCATAAAATTTTCTCCCTTTTACTCCCGCACCGGAACCTTACATCTCTCCCGCTTTACGGCCGTAAACTCTCCCTGCATCTCTGTTATAACACACAATTCAACAGACTCTTCAGATATTGCATCCGCAGGCAAATATAAAAGAAATCCGTTATCGGAGCCTTCTGCCGACACTGTAAATGCTTCATATGTCTGCTCCTTATCCGCATATTGTACGCTGATATAGACATTGGTGTTTTGTTTTACGTACCCGGGATCCAGCATTCCACTGATTTCCAGATAAGACATATCATATTCCGATTCTTTCAGCTGCACAGTTGTATCTGTCTGCTTTTCTTTTTGTTTCCCGCTGAGTACTGCAGGCGGCCCCGTCATAATCGGCGGCTCATTGGCAAACTCTCTTAAATTTCTCTCTGCCTTTTCTGCGATGACCGTATCGGGATGATATTCTGTCATGTACTCTTCGACCGGATATGGAACGCTCTTAGAAAAATATCCGTCGCGATAGGCATCCGCCATCAGCGGCAGCAGGGTATTCCCGAAAGAATCCCGAAACATCAGAAGACTTCCCTGACACTTCTCATTACTGGTCTGAATCCATGCATCCTCAACACTTTTAAAATCCGACACATATTGATAAGACGGCTCCTTTTCATACCGATCATTCCATTCCGGCACAGCGCTTTTCGGGTACAGCATCCGGTTTAAATCCCCGTACTCTGTCTTTGTCCGTATAGAAGGCACGGTCTCATAGTTATCATGTTCTCTCCCCAGAGAGTCCAGCATCGTATTATAGGCCAGAACCGCGCCCTTTTGATTCCAGTGGGAGTCCCTTTTCAGATACAATGTTTCCGTTTGGTCCTCAAAGACAGCAAACAGATCCGCATAAAGAACCCCCTCCTTTTCAAAGCCCGGCTCAAGAAGCTCTATATTCTTTCTATCGCTTACCTTTCTGCCTGCATAATATGGCATGTACTCTCCATACAGAGAATTCTTATTCGGCGCCACCGTAAAAAGAAACTTTGCCCCGCTTCCTTCTACATACCGCTGCAGCAGCGACAGATTATGCAAAACATTATAAGCGCCCCGCTCCGATAACGTATCTTCTCCCAGATAGTCTGCTCTGGTCGCTGCATAATAAAGCCAGCCGTTTTTTCCATCTATTACCGTATCCATATTCGACACTCCGAATACCTTCCCCATGATCTCGGAATCCGCAGTCACAAAATACGGACGGAATGCGAAGTGATCTTCAAAATATGCCCCTGCCTCTCCAAGCCATTCCCGATTCCATTTTCCTTCTTTTTTTATTTCCGGAAAGGAAACCAGCCTTCTATTTTCTGTTGTTGTATGCGTCGGAGCTATTGTCATCCCCGCAAAAGGAATCAGGCACAGCAAAAGACATGCTGCAACAAACAAACGATTTCCTATCTTCTTCATTCCCCTTCTCCTCTCCTTATATCTGATGCAGCGCTTCTGTCAGAACCTGAAATAAATAAACGGATTGTAAGAGCTCCCTGACAATCTCAACATACACCATGCCAGCAGGATAAAGGACAAAAGATAAAGTCCTGCCTGTATTCTTGCCCATACCGCCGTCACCGGCTGATCCTCCTGATATAACTTCGCTCTTATTTTGTCTGCCAGCGGCCTGATAGGAGCACAGCCGATGATGCCCGCCAAACCTGCCGCAAGAAACCAAGGTGTCAGCTGCTGCCATATTAGATTTGCGGATGCGGCCGTAAAGGTAAAACCTGCGAACATCTGTCTCACAAAATACAAGCCCTGCGAAATAGTATCCGCCCGAAAAATCACAAAACCTATGCACACTACAAGCAGCGTATAGATACGGGCCAGAAATTTCGGCGCCCTTTTTAACACCGGGACATATTCCTCAAACAGCAGGAACATGCCATGATACAGCCCCCACAGGACAAATGTCCAGTCGGCCCCATGCCAGAGTCCCGTAAAAAAGAAAACAATGATTTTATTCAGGCAGGCTCTTGCCCTGCCCTTCCTATTTCCGCCCAGAGGGATATACAGATACTCTTTAAACCATGTAGACAGAGAGATGTGCCATCTCCGCCAAAATTCCCGGACGCTTGCCGCTCCGTACGGGTACATAAAATTCTCCCTGAAATGAAATCCGAACATCCTGCCCAGCCCGATAGCCATATCACTGTATCCGCTGAAATCATAATAAATCTGCAGTAAATATGCTATCGCTCCAAGCCATGCCGCCAGAATATTTACGTGAGACAGCTCGGCAGCAAATATACAATCCGCAGCACTGCCCATCGTATTAGCGATCAGCACCTTTTTTGAGAGACCGCAGATAAATCTTCTCATTCCGATCGCCGTCTGCTTCGGACTCTGCGTCCGGTTATCAATCTCCTCGCTGATATCCCTGTATTTTACGATAGGTCCCGCGATAAGCTGAGGGAAGAAAGAAATGTAGAGAAGCACCTTAAAAAAGCTTTTCTGAATCTCTACGTTCCCACGGTAGACGTCAATCACATAGGACAATGCCTGAAATGTGAAAAATGAGATACCTACCGGAAGAGACAAAAAAGGCTCCGGCATACCGAGTCCGAACAGACTGTTACATGTATGCACAAAAAACGCCGCATATTTAAAAACACCCAGAATCCCAAGATTGACAATCACGCCCGCAATCAAGAAAAACTTTTTCTTCTCTTTGCATCTTGCAATCATTAAGGCACATACGTAGTTAAGAAATGCACTCAAAACCATAAGCAGCACATAGACCGGCTCCCCATACGCATAAAACACAAGACTCACAGCGATCAAAGCAGCATTCTTCAGCTTAAGCGACGGTAGGATGGTATATAAAATATATGTAACAGGTAAAAAAATGCACAAAAATACAAGTGAACTAAAAATCATCTCAAACTGCCTTTCCATTAAAATTATAAGTACTCTAAATTTTCTTTACATATGTTCGGTTCCTCTTGTAGTTTGGCCTTCCTCCCTTACCGCTCAAGTTATAGGACATGCCGAAATAATGATGCTTTTTATCTACCATCTCCCATGACGGATCATACACTCTTCCCTTTACTTCCGCCCAGCCATGACCGCCGCTGGAAATCGCATATGCATCCGTATACCCCACTGCATTGGCAAGAAATGCAAATGCTGCGCCATAGGCGTAACAACTCCCGTGACCTCTGTCAAACATATCCAGCGCATACTTATACTCCCAGTTCTTACTCTTTTTAAATCTCGGGGAGCCTCGGTATCTGAATTTCTTCATGGAATAGTCAAAGCACGCTCTCAGTTTCTCCTTCTTTTTCATGGTAGGCTTCGTCGCCTTTTCCATGATCTTATTCGCCTTGATCATAACATTCAGCTTTGCGGCGCTTGCTTTCGTCTTCTTAGCCTTACCGCTGTCCTTAAGCGTCACGCCGTTCACTTTCTTTGAAGTTACCATATATCCTTTTTCTTTGCTGTCTATACGGAAAAAGTAATAGTCCCCCCGTATTTTCTGCCATCCGGTACGCTGCACACCTTTTTTGTCAAAATAGTAGTATTTACCGTTAAGCTTTCTTAACCCCGTCAGCTTTTTCCCGCCTTTGTAATAAAAAACACACTGCTTTTCAATCTTCCAGCTTTCTTTCTTTTTTGCACCCGCATCTAGAGCCGAGACAGTCTGCACATCCGTCATCATTCCTAATAACACAACTAAGGCTGCGGTCAATGCCGCAAGCCTTCTTCCTGTCCGATTTCTGTTATGCATAGATTTTCCCTCTATCCTTTTCCATTAACCTTTTATCAATCCGTTCCTTTTTGCTATGTGCATCTACAGCTTTACATTGTAGTATTTTGCGCCTTTAAAGTTATTGTACGTCTTTTTTAACCCTTTTCTGTCTTTCAGAAAATACTTTCCAGAGCTTTTTGCCGCAAACTTATCCATATTCGGATCGCAGATGTACCAGTTACCCTTAATCCTTATCTCCACCCATGCGTGATCCTGCTTCACTTTAGGGTTAAAGCCGTTCGTTTTTCCCACGCCGATGCGCACCGTGTAATTGGTAGCCTTTTTTGCCAGAAACGCATATGCCGCCGCATAGTGATAACAGCTCCCTTTCTTTTTGCTGTACATCTCTAACGCGTAGTTTTTCTCCCACCCTTTCTTAGGCTTAAAACCATAGGCGCGGCCATATTTATATGTCTTCTCCGTATATTGAAACAGCTTCTGCAGCTTCTTTTTTTTGCTGTCCTTAGCTTTTACTTTCTTCTTGACAATGCCGTTTACCTGCTTCGCAAGCTTCTTATTCACAGAGGAGGCCGCCTGTACGGAAGCTGCCGGCGCCGATAGAAGGAGCGCCAATGCCAACGCAAACATGATCAGTCTCTTATATGTATTTCTTCTGTTTTTCTTCATCTTATCCACTCTCCCATTCACTCATAAATACACGCTGCGTTTTCTATTCCGCGCCCATATAGATTTCTTTTCCGTCCGGGGCCTTGTAAGTATATACAGTAAAGTTCTTGTAAGTCAGGATACCGTCTTTCCCCGGCCCGTAACAGCCGTCATAGTAAGCTGACTTCTTAGGCTTCCCGATCAGGCGGTAAAGATCTGTCATATCTTTTTCATACACGGACGCTTTACTAAGCTTCTTTGTCTTGTCTTTGTCATACTTCCCATTTTTCCCAAAGCTGTAGAACTTCTCGCCAATGACTTGGATGCCTGTCAGCATTCTGCCATTCGCACTAAAATAATACGTTTTATCCTTGCTCCAGCCCTTTGCGGCAAGTCCTTTGGCCTTCGCCTGATATTTTACGCCTTTCACGGCCACTACTTTTGTCTTAGCCTTTTTAGACGGTGTGACAAGCTGCCCTTTTTCACTGAATATATAATACTTCCCGCCGATCTTACAGCTTCCTACCGCAGCATTGCCGTCCTTTTTGAAATAATACTTTTTACGCTTTATCGTCTTCCAGACTTTTTTCTGCAGTTTTCCTTTTTTATAATAACGGTAATTGCCTTTCTCCCTGACCAGTCCGTTCTTCTTTTTGGATTTTGTACTTTTTTTCGCTGCCTTTACAACTGTCACATTTCCGGCCGGAAGAATGTTCGGGACGACTGTCATTGCTGCTAAAAACAGGCAGAACATCCCGATCAGCCTTCTTTTTCTTTTCATTTCCTCTCACCTCGTATTCCTTTTTTTACTAAAATAAGTATACCAAGTATTGGGAAAAAAAACAATAAAAAGCAAGATCCTTTCTTTGATGTTTCCTTCTACAAAAGGATAATCCCATGCTCCCTGCAGGTCTCTCTCATCTCCTTTGGCCAGAGACTTGCCTGCACCTCTCCTACATGTGCACGGTTCAAAAGCAGCATGCAAAGTCTTGACTGCCCGATTCCGCCGCCGATCGTGTAAGGCAGCTCTCCGTCCAGAAGCATCCGGTGATACGGCAGATTCCTTCTATCCTCACATCCGGCCTTCTTTAACTGCTCGGCAAGAGATTTTTCATCCACGCGGATTCCCATACTGGAAATTTCCAAAGCACAGTCAAGCGTATCGAACCAGAACAAAATATCTCCGTTGAGCTGCCAGTCATCATAGTCCGGCGCCCTACCGTCGTGCGGTACGCCGCTCTTTAACTTCTCCCCGATCTTCATAACAAACACACAGCCGTATTCTTTTGTGATCAGGTTCTCCCGCTCCTTCGGAGCCTTATCCGGATACCTCTCCTCCAACTCCTCAGAAGTGATAAACGTCACCTGATCCGGAAGACGTTTGACTGCATGCGGATATTTATACCACACTTCATGCTCCATATGCTTGATGATCTTGAAAATATTTTTCACTGTCTCCTTAAGCGTCTCGACAGTCCTGTCCTCTTTCGTGATCACTTTCTCCCAGTCCCACTGATCCACATAACAGGAATGAAGGTTATCAAGCTCCTCATCCCGGCGGATCGCGTTCATATTCGTATACAATCCTTCTCCCGGCCGAAAACCATACCTCTTAAGCGCCATACGTTTCCACTTGGCAAGAGACTGTACGACCTCTATATCTTCGTCAGGAAGCCCTGCGATATCAAAGCCGACCGGACGCTCCACGCCGTTCAGGTTATCATTCAGGCCGCTGCTCTTTACTACAAACAAAGGTGCGGAGATCCTCTCAAGGTTCATCTCCTTCCCGAACTCCTTCTGAAAGGTGTCCCTGATATATTTGATTGCCTCCTGCGTTTCCCGCACACTCAGATGCGGATCATATTTTTCCGGTAATATTAAACTCATTCTTCTCTTCTCCTTTTATTTTGCATACCCTTTACTTTGCAAACAACTCTTTCGCATAGTACACCGACTGCATCGCGTCCTTTCCGTAAAAGTCCGCCCCGATCATATCCGCATAATCCTGGTTTAACACCGCGCCGCCTACCATGATCTTACAGTCCGGCTTTCCCTTATGCAAAAGCTTTATGGTCTCTTCCATGCTGACCACCGTAGTTGTCATAAGCGCGCTTAAGCCTACCAGCTGCACATTCTCTTTAACCGCAGCTTCTAAAACAGTTTCCGGCTCCACATCCTTTCCAAGATCAATCACGTCAAAGCTGTAATTTTCCAAAAGCACTTTTACGATATTCTTGCCGATATCATGGATATCACCTTTCACCGTTGCAAGAATCACCTTATCCTTTTTTCGCTCCTTACCACTGATTTCCGAAAGCCCCTCCTTCAGCACGGCAAATGCCAGCTTTGCGGCATCCGCGCTCATGAGCAGCTGGGGCAGAAATACCGTTCCCTTCTCAAAGCCTTTTCCCACCTCGTCGAGAGCCGGTATCATCTCTTCATTGATCACAGAAAGAGGCGGTTTTTCCTTTATCATCTCACGGGCCGCATGGTGTGCCTCCTCCTTAAGTCCCTTGACGATGGCTGCTTTAAGGGTAATCTCCCCGCTCTTTTGCACCGGCGTTTCTTCCTTCTGATTCCCGTAACGGCCGATGTACGCCTCACAGTTTTCATCATAGTTCATCAGCGCGCAGTAAGAATAGTAAGCGCGCATCATATCCTCCGACATGGGATTAATAATTCCCGCGCTTAAGCCATTTTGCATCGCCATCGTATAGAAATTGGAGTTCACGGCCGGACGGCAGGGAAGTCCGAAAGAAATGTTGGATACGCCCAGCACGGTGCACACTCCGTACTTTTCCCTGACTGTCCGCAGTGCTTCAAGCGTCGTCTTTGCCCCGTCAGGATCTGAGCTTATGGTCATAGCCAGCACATCGATGACGATATCTTTCTTGTCAATTCCGTATTTTTTCGCTTCTTCAATGATCTTTCCGGCAATGCGTACACGGCCTTCTGCCGTATTCGGAATGCCATCCTCATCAATGGTCAGTCCTACCACGACACCGCCGTATCTTTTGATCAGAGGAAATACTTTATCCATCTCTTCCTGTTTGCCGTTGACGGAATTGACCATAGGCTTGCCGTTATACACGCGCATGGCCGCCTCTAACGCTTTTTCGTCCACCGTGTCAATCTGCAGCGGAAGGCTGGATATACTCTGAAGCTCTCTTACCACTTCCACCATCATAGCCCTCTCATCAATGTCAGGCAAACCTACGTTGACATCCAGAATGTCCGCCCCGTTATCCTGCTGGCTGATTCCCTCTTTTAATATATAGTCAAGATCATGCTCTTTTAATGCCTGTTTAAACTTTTTCTTTCCCGTAGGATTGATCCGCTCGCCGATAATGACCGGTTTCCCTCCTAAAAATACGGCATTTCCATAAGAAGACACAATCGTATGCTCCTTCTTTGCAAGGGGAATACACTTAGGAAACGGCTCAGTCTGTTTTACCTGCTGTACCATCTTACGGATATGACCCGGCGTCGTTCCGCAGCAACCTCCCACAAGCTGCGCGCCCTTCTTCACAATCTGCGTCATCAGTCCTGCGAATTCTTCCGGATCCACGTCATAGTAAACTTCCCCGTCACGCTGTTTGGGAAGTCCCGCATTGGGCTTTACAATAACCGGAACGGAAGCCACCTTCAGTATCGCATCAAGAACCGGCAGCATCTGCTCCGGGCCCATGCCACAGTTGATCCCAAGGGCATCCACCCGAAGTCCCTCAAGCATGGCAACCACCGACGGTACATCCCCGCCAGTCAGAAGCTTTCCTCTGTCATCAAAGATCATGGTCGCAAATACCGGCAGCTTCGTATTCTCCTTCGCCGCCAGCACAGCCGCCTTCACTTCATAAGTATCGCTCATCGTCTCAATGTGGATCAGATCTGCTCCCGCTTTTTCACCAATGACCGCTACCTCTTTAAATGCCTCATAAGCATCCTCAAAGCTCAGATCTCCCATAGGCTTTAAAAGCTTTCCCGTAGGCCCTACATCCAACCCGGCATAGACTTCTCTCCCGTCATGGACGCCTAGCTTTTCTGCCTCCTTAAGATTCGCTATCGCTGCAGTAATGATATCCTCTAGATCATAATCAGAATCGTGGAATTTCAGGGCATTCGCCCCGAAGGTATTGCTCAGCACGATATCGCTGCCCGCCTCATAATACTGACGGTGAATATCTATCATCTCTTCTTTATGCTCAAGGTTCCAGACTTCCGGCAATTCCCCTGGCTTTAACCCCTTCTCCTGAAGAAGCGTCCCGGTTCCGCCGTCAAAAAAAATCAAATCCTTTCCCAGCCGTTCTAATAACATCTGTCCTGCTCCTTTTTTCTATATTGCTATTTCCTCGTACATGATTGCATAAATATTGATGTACCAGTTTCATCTGCGGTAAGTACAGTCCGTTTTATCACAGGCTTCGCAGCCCCCGATATGGCAATTTTCGTTCTCCCTTCCAAGCCCGATCAGAGCCGTCACGGATTTTGTGGGCGTCAGCATACTACCGTCTGTCATCGTAAGCCCGATCCGCCTTGCCGTATCCGCCATAGCAAGAATCTCCTTCTGATGAAGAATGGAAAAATCCCCGTACCCGGGACTGAATCTGGGTCTTAAAAAATACCCCTCCTTTTCCATCTCTTCCCCAAGCTTTTTCTGGCACTCGTCCACATATTCCTCAAGCTGCGCTGCCGCGCATGCCTGAAGCACCACCATCTTCGCCATATCCGTATAGGAATATCGTTTCATAGCCAGATCGACCTCCACCCCAAGAGTCGCTCCCAGCAAGATCACCTTCTCGCATCCGCTAAGGTTTTTCAAAAGTCCTTTGCTCTCAATATGCATTCTTCCAATCTCAATACACCCGTCCTCTGCCATGCAAAGGTCAAATATGCGGTACACGATCCTCTTCTTCGCAATTCTCTCCAGTTCTTCAAAGCATTCCCGGATCAACTGAAAAGTCTTTTCATCCGCCTCATGCTTTCCATAACCCAGATACCGGACAGCCTCCCTCACCATATGCTCCATATTATTCTCTTTCATCTCCGACATTTTTGTTCATTAAAAAAATCAACTGTGGATCTCTGTCTTAACTACGATCTCTGACAGATTATTCATGATGGCTTCCGCCACCTCCGGCTTATTCATAGAATAAATATGCACATGATTGATCCCATTTGCAAACAGATCTATGATCTGATCTGTCGCGTAAGCGATTCCTGCCTGTCTCATCGCCTTTGGATTATCTCCGAACCGCTCTACCACATCAATGAATCTTTGAGGAAGCACCGTTCCTGACATATTGCAGATTCTTTCCACCTGACTCTTGTGTGTCACAGGCATGATACCCGGCAATACCGGAACCATGATTCCTTTCTCGCGGATTTTATAAAGGAAATTATAAAATATGCTGTTCTCAAAAAACATCTGCGTTGTTAAAAAATCCACGCCGCAGTCCACCTTAATCTTTAAATGATTAATGTCGTCCCTCTTAAACTCTGTATCCACATGGCCTTCCGGATAGCATGCCGCGCCAATGCAGAAATCCCCCTGCTCTTTTATCTCTCTGACCAGTTCACTTGCATATTTATATTGATTGGGCATGGGAAATTCTGAATCCTTCGGGATATCCCCCCGAAGCGCAAGGACATTTTCAATCTCCTTTTCCTTAAGCTGCCGAATCACTTCCTGTACATGTTCCCTTGTGGAAGATACACAGGTAAGATGGGCAAGACTTGTCACTCCCAGATCGTCCTTGATGTGGGATGCTATATTTACCGTGTTTTTGCTCGTACCTCCGCCGGCGCCGTATGTAACGCTGATGTATGACGGTTTTAATGCTGCGATTCTGTCTGTTGCAGCAAGAACGCTCTCAAATCCTGCATCTGTTTTCGGTGGGAATACCTCGAAGGAAATATGCGGGGCAGTCTCTTTTAGAATATCCTTGATTTTCATAATTCCACTCTCCTTATCGTATATAAATTGTATTTCACACTGTACTGTAATGAATTATTCGCTATATACAATAAAACAAATCCGTGAAAAATGCAAGAAAAAATGGTCATCACCCAAAAGGGCGATGACCATTTTTTTTAATCTTACATACTTTCATACAATTCTTCGTACTGCTTCGCGGAATTTTTCCACGAGAAATCCTTATTCATGCCTCGCTCGACAATCTTATTCCAATCCCTCTTCTTATCATAGTAAATGCATTCCGCATAGCGCACCGTTGCCATCATCTCATGAGCGTTATAATTGGTAAAACTAAAGCCTGTTCCGGTCTTCTCGAACTCATTATACGGCTCAACCGTATCTTTCAGTCCTCCCGTCTCCCTTACGATCGGCACGGTTCCATACCGAAGGCTCATAAGCTGACTCAATCCGCATGGCTCGAACAAAGACGGCATAAGGAATGCGTCAGACGATGCGTAAATCTTGTGAGACATCGGATCTGAATAATAAATATTTGCAGAAACCTTGCCCGAATACTTCCACGCGAAGTGCCGGAACATATTCTCATACTGCTCTTCACCTGTCCCGAGCACAACAAGCTGGATCGCATCCTGACACAACTCATCAAGCACGCAGGCCACGAGGTCGAAGCCTTTCTGGTCTGTCAAACGTGATACAACACCGATCATCATCACCTTCGGATCCTGCGCAAGATTCAGCTCCTTCTGAAGCTCGATCTTATTCTTAACCTTCTCCTTCCGGAAGTTCGATACGGAATAATTGCTCACGATGTGAGGATTCGTCTCCGGATTGAAGTCTTCATAATCAATACCGTTCACAATACCTGACAGACAATTCGCGCGGGCATTCATAAGGCCGTCCAAACGTTCTCCGTAGAACGGCGTCTTAATCTCCTCTGCATAAGTATTGCTCACTGTCGTAACTCTGTCCGCGTATACAATTCCGCCCTTTAAGTAATTGGCATCCTTATATGCCTCCAGCTTATCCGGCGCAAAATAGTACTGCGGCAGCCCTGTAATGTCCCTTACACGCTTCGTATCCCATGTCCCCTGGAATTTTAGGTTATGTATTGTCATGATTGTCTTAATTCCACGATAATATTCGTTGCCAAAGCGGAAATTATCGAGATAAATCGGAACCAGTCCAGTCTGCCAGTCGTGACAGTGAATAATGTCAGGTCTGAAGTCAATGAGCGGCAGGGCGCTTAAAACTGCCTTTGAGAAAAATGCAAATTTCTCAATATCCGCATACATATCACCGTACGGCGCAAAGCCGTTAAAGTAATATTCATTATCTATAAAGTAAAAAGTAATTCCGTCATATTCTGTTTCCAGAACACCTACATACTGTTTTCTCCAATTTAAATCCATATAAAAATGTGTCTTATACTGTAATTTTTCTTTCCAAATGTCTTTCATGCACATATATTTCGGTAACATTACCCGTACATCATACTTTTCATTGTTAAAATATTTCGGCAGGGAACCCGCTACGTCCGCCAATCCGCCTGTCTTTATAAAAGGCACTGCCTCTGAAGTTGCAAAAAGTATTTTTTTCATGATTCTTCCTCCCATCCTCGCGGTATGTACTGTACTTCTTTCATTATACCGCAATTTTACGAAGAAAGAAAGTACTTATCTGTTTTTATATTCTAATCTGATCGTATCTGCAATCAATGCTACAAATTCCGAGTTGGTGGGCTTCCCCTTACCGTTGCTCACCGTATACCCGAAAAGGTCGTCAAGCGTATCCAGCTTCCCTCTGCTCCATGCTACCTCGATCGCATGCCGGATCGCCCGTTCCACCCTGCTTGCCGTTGTCTTATGGTTCTTTGCGATGGTTGGATATAAGATCTTCGTGATCGCATTCAGCACATCCATATCATCCACCGCCATGATAATGGCATCACGCAGGTAATGATACCCTTTTATATGAGCCGGAATCCCGATCTCATGTATCATATCCGTCACCCGCGCTTCCAGATTTACTGACATGCTCTGCTGATCTGTCTTAAGCTTTTCTGTCTTTATGCCCGCCATCTCGCTTTTTAACAATTGTCTGGCGCTCTTGACACGGTTCAGCACCATCTCATTGTTAAATGGTTTTAAAATGTAATAATTAGCCCCCTTTTTAAATGCATCTTCCGTAATTCTCTCCTGTCCGATCGCCGTGATCACAATGAAATTCGGATGCTTTCTTATCTCCTTGTCATGATTGATCTGCTCCATGACGCTAAGCCCGTCCATCTTTGGCATAATCAGATCCAACAGGACAACATCCGGCTGTTTGCTGCGTATCAGCTCGTATGCATCCTCCCCGTTATTTGCCTTTCCAACAAGATTTAAGTCTTTGTCCGAGCCGATCACATCGCCTAATAAATCCAAAATTCTTTCATTATCATCGGCAATTGCCACACTTATCCCACTCATATTACGTATTCCCCCTTTCATAATTGTAAAAACGTGTCATGTTCAATTATAAGGGTTCATTATATGGCAAGACAAGAAAATGCTGTCGGATAAATAATTCTTATTTCGACGGGTTGTTATTGCATTTTGCATATTATGACCTTTTTCGGAAACATCTCCATGCAAGAGCCGTCGATTCCTGTTCTTTTATTGTTTTAACATATTTTCAATGAAAATTCCATATCCTTTTGTCGGATTGTTTACAAAAACATGCGTCACCGCGCCTACAATCTTCCCATCCTGCAGAATCGGCGAACCGCTCATCCCCTGTACGATTCCTCCTGTCACCTCGAGGAGCTTTTCATCCGTCACCTTCAGGATGATTCCTTTGTTCACCTCGCTGGTACCCAGATCCACTCCGGTAATCTCCACCTCATATTCTTTAACCTTGCCTTCTACCGCGCACCGTATGATTGCAGGACCTTCCTTGATCTCTTCTTTCGCTGCCGTACTCACGGGAGTCTGATCCGAGAACAATGCATCGATTCGGTCAATCGTCCCGAAGATCCCCGCCTCGCTGTTTCGTGTGATACTGCCCAGAACATTATAATTATTATAGATGATGATCCCTTCCATCCCGCCGGGTATCCCATCCTCCCCTTTCTGGATGTCTTTGATACTCGTCGTATACAATGTCCCTCCGGAAATATCTAAAAGCTCGTTCGTATCAATATCATGAATTCCGTGTCCCAATGCGCCAAACCGGCTTTTGGCATCCAAAAATGTAACCGTACCGAGTCCCTGAGCATTGTCCCGGACCCAGATTCCAAGCTTATACTCATCAGCGTCAAATTTGACCGCCTGGGTCTTTATCTCTATATCTTCATCCTTCCGGTGGATATCTAAGATTACCTCGTCGCCGTCAAGCAGCTTCACCGCCTCCATAAGCTCCGATTTATCTTTGATTTTCTGATGATTGATAGCAGTAATATAATCTCCGGCCTTTACCTTATGTGCGGATGGTTCATGCTTCATCCCGTCTATTCCGGTGATCTCTCCCGTCCCAAGCACCATGACTCCCTCCGTCTCAAGATAAATACCGATCGGCATACCTCCCGGGATCACCATCGTCTCATCCGAGGTGCTGGCGCTGACCTCCTGACGGAACATCTGCTTTTTGCTGTCAATTAAGTAATAGCCGCCTCCTACGGCAATGCAAAACACTACAACCATGATTAAAATTCTTCTGTACCAATATCTGCGCATAATAATCCCTTTCTTCACAAAAACTAATATCCGTGCCGCAAAAAAAGATAGATACCCGGCCAGATATCTATCCTTAGTATGTGAAGAATTTCAATTTTCAATCAGTTTAATTTTACCTGTTTTGCAAGTTCTTTCATTTCTTTTGCGTTCTGCATAACAGCATCCGTGATCTTTGCCCCTCCAAGAATCCTTGCCAGCTCTTCTATGGATTCCTTTTCATCCATTGGGCGGATATCTGTACGGGTATCCATCTCACCCACTGTCTTTTCAATGACAAAATGATGATCCGCCATCGCTGCAATCTGCGCCAGATGCGTAATGCAGATCACCTGATGCCCTTTGCCGATCACTGCCATTTTCTCCGAAACCTTCTGGGCGGTGCGCCCGCTGATCCCTACGTCAATTTCGTCAAATATAAGTGTTTCTATCGCATCACGGTCCGCCATGACTGTCTTGATCGCCAGCATGATCCTCGAAAGCTCCCCGCCGGAAGCTACATTTGCAAGAGGCTTCACAGGCTGGCCCGGATTTAAAGAAATCAAAAATTCTACGTCGTCCTTCCCGTTTGCAGTAAAATCTCCAAGCTTATCAACCTGTATCTGAAACTGTACGTCCGGGAAATTCAGTTCTTTTAATCCCTCACAGATGGCGCTTTCAAGCAGCTTCGCCTGCTCCTTTCTGAGCTTTGTAAGCTTTTTTGTATCCCTGTCAAGCTTTTTTTCCGACTCTTCACATTTTTTAATAAGCCCGTCAATATAGCTTTCATAGTCCGTAAGCTTCTCGATCTTTTTTTCCTGCTCTTCACAATAGGACAAGATTTCTTCCACACTGTTCCCGTATTTTACCTTTAGACGGTTCAGCTCATTCAAACGGTTTTCTGTCTCATAAAACTCTTCTTCCGAGAATTCAAAGCTTTTACTGTATTCTGAAAGCTCCCTGTTAAAATCATTGAGCAGGTTATCGATTTCCTCCAGTTGACTCCGCAGTTCTCCCGCCGCCTCATCACACTCCGCAATCTCTGACATGGCGCGGATGGCGCGGCTTAAATTCCCACTGGCGCTTGCATCATCTTCGCTTGTGTAAGCGTAAGCTTCCGCCGCACTCTCTGCGATCCGCTTCCCGTTCACCATCCTCCGGTACATACCCTCTAATTCTTCGTCCTCTCCGGGCAGAGGATTGGCCTCCCTGATCTCGGCAGACTCAAACTGCAGGAGAGATAGTTCCCTTGCTCTCTGTGCCTCATCCATTCCTGCCTCATTCAGCTCTTTTTGGTATCTGCGGTATTCGTTGTATGCGTCCCTGACGCACCCTTTGCACTCTTTCACTGCCTCCCCCGCAAATGCGTCCACAATCTCCAGATGGTTTTTTTTATATAAAAGTGACTGGTGCTCATGCTGTCCGTGTATATCAATCAGCGCAGATGCCGCCTCCTTAAGAAGCCCCATCGTGACCGTCTCTCCGTTAATGCGGCTGATACTCCGCTTCTCCATCAGACGGCGGCTTAACACTACTATGCCGTCCTCCGGAAAGATATCAAGGGACCTTAACCTCTCTAAGAGTCTTTCATCCTCCACAAAAAATGTAAGCTCTACAAACCCATGATCCGCTCCCTTGCGGATGATATCCTTCGTATACCGTCCTCCCAGCGCAAGATTCACAGAACCCAAAATAATCGATTTTCCGGCTCCCGTCTCACCCGTCAGTATATTCAGCCCTTCTTTAAAATCTACTTCTATCTCTTCAATCAATGCAAGATTTTTTACATGTACACTTTGTAACATATTCTCTCCTACGAAACAATTCTGCTGATTTTGTCCATGACTGCGACCGTATCATCCACACTTCTGATCGCACACATGATGGTATCGTCACCGGCAATACTCCCCACGATCTCATTCCATTTCATAGCGTCAAGGGCAGCGCAGACCGCCGATGCCATACCTGATACTGTCTTAATGACAAGAATGTTCTGTGCCATATCCATAGACACATAGCCGTCCTTCAATACACGGATATACTTCTCACTCATACTGCTGTCTGCGGACCTGTGCGGCGCATAACGCTGCTTTCCTTCGTCAGAAGGCACCTTTGTAAGCTTAAGTTCCCTGATATCTCTCGACACAGTAGCCTGTGTCACTTTAAAGCCTTCCCGGTTCAGATGCTCTGCCAGTTCCTCCTGCGTCTCAATTCGGTATTTGTTGATTAATTCAAGGATCTTTGCATGCCTGTTTACTTTCATGTCTCTAATTTCCTTTCATCTTCCTGCGCAATATTTCCAAAAAACTGATCTTACTCAGCTTGACAATCTTCGTATCCGCTTTGCTTGTGCGGATGGTTACACACTCCCCTGTCTCCATGGAAACCATATCCGCCCCGTCAAAGGTTGTAAATACCTCCTCAACCGTCCCGTTCCTCCCTCTGCCGATCTCGACGACAAGCTCATCCTCAGCCGAAAGGACGATGCTGCTCGTATTCAGTGCGTGGGAACAGATCGGTGTGATCACGATCATCGAAGCGGTCGGCTCCACGATAGGCCCCCCTGCCGATAAATTATATGCCGTCGAACCTGTGGGCGTAGAGATAATAATTCCGTCCGCCTCATAAGAATTCAGAAGCTCTCCATTGACATACAGCTTAAAATGAAGAACCCGCAAAACACCTTTTCTTGAGACTACGATATCATTCAGCGCCACATCCTGTCCGCCGTCTGCAAAGGTGCCTTCGATCATCATGCGGCTCTCCAGCGTATAGTCGCCTCTGACAAGTTTCGAGAGCGCCTCGTCAATGTCACCTATCTCCACCTCAGTAAGATATCCCAGCGTCCCCATATTGATACCAAGTATGGGAATCTCTTTTGCATGGAAGACACGCGCCGCTTCGATCAGGCTCCCGTCCCCGCCGATGACGATCACGCAGTCGATATCCGAAGGAATCATTTCTCTGATAATCTTTTTTTTCTCATCCTTCTCACACAGGTAAGTTGTTTTTCCTGCCTCAAGAAGCAGATGATTCACTTTTTCTGTCACAGCATAGTCCGGGTCCTTCCCGTCATTTGTAACGATATAAAATCTGTCCATATCTTTGCTTCCTTTACGATCTCGACAACGTCTCAAAGGCTCTGTCAACAATCTCTTCCACACAGACCTTCCCGCTGATGCGCCCGGCGCCGCCGCATTTTTTCAGATGTATCAGATACTCAATATTGCCCTCCGGCCCGCGGATGGGAGAAAATGCAAGTTCCAACACGTCAAATCCGACCGACACTGCATATTCCGCCACCTTTTGTATGACCTCCAGATGAGTGCTCTTTTCCCGGACAACACCCTTCTTTCCGACCTTATTACGTCCTGCCTCAAACTGAGGCTTTATCAGCGCCGCAATCTCTCCCTCCTCCGTCAGATAATCACGGATGGGAACCAGCACTTTTGTAAGCGAGATAAAGGAGACGTCCACCGATGAAAAATCAACCGGCTCCCCGATATCTTCCGGCGTGACATATCGGATGTTTGTCTTTTCCATACAGACAACCCGCTCATCCTGTCTTAATTTCCAGTCAAGCTGTCCTCTGCCCACATCAATGGCAAATACTTTTCTCGCCCCGTTCTGAAGCATACAGTCCGTAAAGCCTCCCGTAGAGGAGCCCACATCCGTACACACCTTTCCTTCTACAGAGAGTGCAAAATTCCGAAGCGCTTTCTCAAGCTTCAGTCCTCCCCTGCTCACATAGGGGAGGGTATGCCCCCTGACTTCAATCTGCACTTCTTCTGGAAATGCAGTTCCCGGTTTATCTTCTTTCTGTCCCTCCACATAGACACTGCCTGACATAATAACTGCCTTCGCCTTTTCTCTGGAGGCAGCCAGATTTCTCTTAACAAGCAGAACATCCAAACGTTCCTTCATCTTTACAACTCCCCATAAGTCTCTATGATCCTGTAGGTTAACGACTCTTCATCAATCCCCGTCTCCTTGCGCAGCACATCCACGCTTCCATGCTCCACATACTGATCCGGCAGCGCACAGGAAAGTACCTTTACCGGTAAATTCCCGGACGATACGCACTCCTGCACACGCTGGGAACAGGCTCCGCTCGCTACATTCTCCTCTATAACTGCGATCAGCCTGTGATTTTTTGAAAGTCCTCGGATACATTCTTCGTCCAGCGGCTTGATAAAACGCGCATTCACAAGACTGCATCCAAAACCTTCCGCTTTCAGGCGCTCCCGCACTTTCAAAGCAACCTCAAACATATGTCCCACACTGAACAGAGCAATATCCCTTTCCTCAAAAATACTCTCGCTCTTTCCAAATCTTACAGGCTCTCTGCACTTCTGATACTCGTCGAAAGCGCTCCCTCTCGGATAACGGACCGCCACAGGCCCGTCATGGTCCAATGCAAAACGCAGCATGTCCGCAAGCTCCCACTTATGCTTCGGTGACAAAACCGTCATGTTGGGAATACTGCTTAAGTATGACAGATCAAAGATTCCCTGATGAGTCTCCCCGTCGCTTCCCACCAGTCCCGCCCGGTCAACTGCGAATACCACCGGAAGATTCTGAAGTCCCACATCGTGTATCATCTGGTCATACCCCCGCTGCAGGAATGAAGAGTATACCGCAAATACCGGCTTCATGCCGCCCGCCGCAAGTCCTGCGGCAAAGGTGACTCCATGCTCCTCCGCGATCCCTACGTCAAAAAACCGGTCCGGATAGAGCTTTTTAAATCTCGAAAGCCCCGTTCCGTCCGCCATCGCCGCCGTGATCGCCACAAGATTATCCCGCTTCTTCGCCTCATCGCAGAGCACCTTGCCGAAAACGTCCGTATAAGTATCCTTCTTCTTGTCGTTAAGCGTCCTGCCTGTCTCAACATCAAAGGGACCGATTCCATGAAAGACATCCGGCGCTTTCTCCGCCGGCTCATATCCTTTTCCCTTCTTTGTCATCACATGGAGAAGCACCGGCCCGTCGATCTTTTTTGCTTCACCGAACGCTTTATAAAGCGCCCCGATATCATGCCCGTGAATCGGCCCCAGATAGGTAATTCCCATATCCTCGAAAAACATTCCCGGCACTACAAGCTGCTTGATGCTGCTTTTTGTCTTCCGGATGTGGGAAATCATACGCTCTCCCACCTTCGGCACCCGTTCAAGCGTCTTTGTTACGCCCTTTTTAAGTCCTGTATAAAAATCTGCCGTCCGAAGCCCTGCTAAGTATCTGGACATCCCACCCACATTTTCAGAAATGGACATATGATTGTCATTCAATACAATGATAAAATTGGTCTCAAGCTGCGCCGCGTTATTCAGCGCCTCATATGCCATCCCTCCGGTCAGGGAACCGTCTCCGATCACAGAGATCACACTGTAATCCTCACCTTTTAAATCTCTTGCCTTCACATAACCGAGTCCCGCGGAGATGGAAGTAGAACTGTGCCCCGTATCAAAAGCATCACAATCGCTCTCCTTGCGCTTCGGGAATCCGCTCATCCCCCCGTACTTCCTCAGAGTATCAAACTGATCCTTCCTGCCGGTCAGAAGCTTATGGGTATAGGACTGGTGTCCCACATCCCAGATGATCTTATCCTTGGGCAGCTCAAACGCCCTGTGCATGGCAATGGTAAGCTCAACCACTCCCAGATTCGACGCAAGGTGTCCTCCGCTCTTACTGGTCTTTTCGATCAGAAATTCCCGGATTTCTTCTGACAGTTTTAAAAGTTCTTCCGGATTCAGGTCTTTGATATCATTTTCTTTCTGTATCCGTTCTAACATCACAAAATTTCCTCTCTATTTCTCCCTGCAGATCAACTGCCGAAACAATTGCTCCAGATATATGTGGTCTCCCGGCAGTTCTTTCAGCTTAAGAACCGCACGCAAAGACTTCTCCTCTACGATCTTCTTCGCCTTCTCAACACCGAAAAGCGTGACGTAAGTCGTCTTTTCATTCTTCTCATCGCTGTGAACCGGCTTTCCGAGAGTTGCCGCCGTCCCGGTCACATCCAGTATATCATCCTGTATCTGAAATGCGAGCCCTATATTTTTCGCAATCTGCTCTGTCTCATCAAGCTCTTTCGCTGCCGCGCCTCCAAGCACAGCGCCGATCATCATGGAAGATTCGATCAGTGCGGCAGTTTTCAGTTCATAGACCGTGTCCAGTATCTCCTTTGAGACCGCATGCCCCGTCTCCTTTACATCGATGACCTGACCTCCCAGCATTCCGAAGATCCCGGCTTTCCTTCCCAGAATCTGAAGCGCTTTGGCAATCTCTCTGCTTTTATCCGGAGCGGCTTCAAAGGCCCCTGCAGCCGTCTCAAACGCGAAGTTTAACAGCGCGTCTCCCGCAAGGATTCCCATATCCTCCCCGTATACTACGTGAGTCGTCTTTCTGCCTCTGCGGTAATCGTCATTATCCATCGCCGGAAGGTCGTCATGCACAAGAGAATAAGTATGGATCATCTCCTGCGCCGCCATGAACGCATACAGCGCTCCTTTCTCCTCCGGCCGCACGCTTCCTCCTGAAAAGAGCAGATACGTCTCCTTCATAAGCATAGGACGAAGGCGCTTGCCCCCCGCAAGAAGACTATAACTCATGGCTTTCATTATTATTCTCTGATACCCTTCCTCTTTCGGCAGGTACTCTCTTATGATCGTCTCGATCTCTTTCACCTTCGTCTTCTGGCTTTCCAGAAATTCAGCTTTCAAATTCATGTTCTTCTCCCTCATTATCCAGTAGAAGCATCTTCTTTTCTACTTTATCTATCTTATCGTTGCATATTTTCAGCATATCCATGCCCTTATGGTAAAGTTCAAAGGTTTCCTCCAAAGAAACATCCTCTTTCTCCATGCTCTCAATCACCGTATCTAGCTGCAAAAAGATATCCTGAAGTGCAGGCGTCTTTTTATCGTTATCATTCCCACTCATATTCTCTGCTCCTCCTTCTTCTCTGTAACAACTGCCGATATCACTCCATCCGTAACACAGACCGCTATCTCATCCCCCGTCTCAATCTGCCTGATACTTTTTAAAGTCTGCCCGCCCGGAGCCTGCACGTAGGAATATCCTTGATTCAGCTTCTTTAAAGGGGACAGCCCCCGGATGATCTCCACGTAGAGAGACAGCCTGTGCCTCGCATCCGAAAGCGCCCCTTCCATCAGAAGACGCATATCATCCTCGTATTCCGCCGCCCGCTGTCTATAGTCCTGAAGAAGTCTCTGCGGATGAAGGTATCTAAGCTTCGTCTCATATCCGTCAAGCCGCATTCGGCTCGTCTGTATCTTCCTGACAAGCAGACGTCTCATGCGAAGCTTTTGTTCCTCCATCGTATCCGCCAGTTTCCCGTACTCATACACTGCAAGTTCCGCCGCCGCCGAAGGCGTGGGAGCACGCAGATCCGCCACATAATCTGCTATGGTCGTATCCGTCTCATGCCCCACCGCGGAAATAATCGGCACCTGACAGTCAAAAATCGCCCTGGCAACTTTCTCCTCGTTAAATGCCCAGAGATCCTCCATCGAGCCGCCGCCCCGTCCTACGATGATCACATCCACATCCGCTTTTTCTAAAAGAGCGATCCCCCGCACGATACTTTCCTTCGCGCCCTCACCCTGCACCAATGCCGGATACAGGATAAGCTGCACGTAAGGGTTGCGCCGCCTCGCTATATTCATAATATCCCGGACTGCCGCACCTGTGGGCGCAGTCACCACGCCGATCCGCCTCGCAAAGGCCGGAATGGGCCTCTTATATTCCTGGGCAAACATCCCCATCTGTGAAAGTTCCTGCTTTAACATCTGGAACCGTTCATAGAGGATCCCTTCACCGTCTAAGCGGATCTCTCTGGCATAGAGCTGGTAAGCTCCGTTTCTTTCATAGACTGCCACGCTTCCAAGCACGATCACCTGCTGTCCTTCGCACATACGAAAAGAGAGCCCGCCTCGCTGCCCCGCGAACATAACGCAGGCAATCGTTCCAGACTCATCCTTTAATGAAAAATATATATGTCCTGAAGTGTGATACTTTAAGTTCGACACTTCACCCTTCACATAAATGCAATTCAGCATATAATCCTGAGCAAACATATTCTTAATATAAGCATTCACCTGTTTCACCGAATATACATTTCGCGCCATCTTTCACCTCTGTTTCGTGTCATTAGAAATCCGCAAGCTTCGCAAGCACACCGTTGACAAAAGACGGGCCGTCATCACCGGAATACTTTTTCGCAAGCTCCACTGCCTCATCGATCGCAACGCCTGCCGGAATGTCATCATCCCACCGCATCTCATATACGGCAAGCCTTAAGATAGTCAAATCCGCCTTGTTCATACGGGTTGTCTTCCATCCCTTTGACGCTTCATTGATCAGCTTATCGATCTTAGGAAGCTCTTCTATGATCAGCCTTGTCTTCGTCCCGATATACTCCAAATCCTTTTCTTTCGCCTCTTTAAGCTGCTCAAGATACAATTCTGTCTGCTCTTTCATATCGTCCGCAGTATGGAACTCCATTCCGAATACCAGCTTAAAGATATGGTCTCTTAACTCTCTCCTCTTCACTTAATTCTCCTCCGGCATCTCCACTCCGGTGATCCGTATATTGACGTCTGCAACGTCCAGTCCCGTCATATTCTCGATCGCTGCCTTTACCTTCTCCTGAACCTTCGACGTAGTCTCTTTGATATTATATCCGTATTTCAGATTCAAAGTCAGAGACGCCGTCACAATTCCCTCTAAAACATCTACCTTCACACCCTTGGACATAGATCTTACCCCAAGCCTGCTGGCAATATCCTTCGTCGTACTCCCTGCCATAGAAGCAACGCCGTCTACCTCCATCGCTGCAAGTCCGGCAATGACTGCCACAACCTCATCCGCGATCTTAACTTCTCCAAGATTCTCTTCTGTTTTTATTGTATACGTATTTCTTTCTTCCTTTCCCATCTCATTAAACCTCCTGTCTGGTTTTACATGCTTTTAATTATAGCAAATTTCCATTCTTTTGCAAAGCTTTTTTCCTTACCTTGCAAACTCCATAAGAATCAGCCCGTCATTCCTCTCCTGAGTCATGCGGATACTCCACTCATTTACAAACAAAAGCAGCGGTCTTCCCCTAAGGTCTTTTACCTTCTTCATGTCCGAAGTTCCCGTCAGCTTATCAAGGTTTATATCCTCATTCCCGATCCAGCGGATATATTCATAAGGAAGGCTGTCCATCCGTATCTCCACATTGTATTCATTCTCCAGACGATACTTTAACACGTCAAACTGCAGAACGCCCACGACACCTACGATGATTTCCTCCATACCTGTATTGTATTCCTGAAAGATCTGGATCGCGCCTTCCTGCGCGATCTGGTTGATCCCCTTCACGAATTGCTTGCGCTTCATCGTATCAATCTGGCGCACCCTCGCAAAATGCTCCGGCGCAAAAGTTGGGATTCCTTCATAACAAAATCTCTCTCCGGAAGCTGTCAGCGTGTCCCCGATGGAGAAGATCCCCGGATCAAATACACCGATGATATCCCCGCCGTACGCCTTCTCCACAATCTTGCGCTCCTTCGCCATAAGCTGCTGGGGCTGTGACAGACGGACCTTTTTGCCGCCCTGCATATGGTACACATCCATCCCCGCCTCAAACTCCCCGGAACAGATTCTCATAAAAGCGATCCGGTCTCTGTGGGCCTTATTCATATTCGCCTGAATCTTAAACACAAAAGCAGAGAAGTCCGCCTCCTCCATCGGATCAATGGCTCCCTTATCCGACTGCCTCGGTAAAGGAGACGTGGTCATCTGAAGGAAATGCCGTAAAAATGTCTCCACACCGAAATTCGTCAGCGCCGAACCGAAAAACACCGGCGACAACTCGCCCTTGCTTACAAGCTCCTGACTGAACTCGGCTCCGGCGCCGTCTAAAAGTTCAATCTCCTCCAGAAGCTTTTCCTTCTGCTGCGGCGCGATCCATGTATCCATCTCAGGACCATCAACCGCTATCTTCCTTACTTCTCCCTGAGTAGTGCCTTTATGTGTCTCAGAAAACAACTCAACTTTCCCCGACTCCCTGTCATATACGCCCCGAAACTCCTTGCCGGAACCGATCGGCCAATTCACCGGACAGGTTGCAATGCCAAGCTCATTTTCAATATCATCCAAAAGTTCAAACGTATCCAGAGCCTCTCTGTCCATCTTATTGATAAATGTAAAAATCGGAATATGGCGCATCGTACACACCTTGAACAATTTCCTCGTCTGCGCCTCCACACCCTTGGACGCGTCGATGACCATAACCGCCGAATCTGCCGCCATCAGCGTCCGGTACGTGTCCTCTGAGAAATCCTGATGCCCCGGCGTATCCAGAATATTGATGCAGTACCCGCCGTAATTAAACTGAAGGACTGAGGAAGTCACCGAGATACCTCTCTCTTTCTCAATCTCCATCCAGTCAGACACCGCATGCCTCGCAGTTGCCTTTCCCTTCACGCTCCCCGCAAGATTGATCGCTCCGCCATACAAAAGGAACTTCTCCGTCAGCGTCGTCTTACCCGCATCCGGATGGGAGATGATCGCAAAGGTCCTCCTTTTTTCAATCTGTTCTTTCACTTCTTTCGATAACTGTGACATATATTAACTCTCCTATATTTTTAGTCTGCCGTATGATTCTGCGTTCCTAACAGTTCCATCGTAATACTTTCCACGTCATAATCCTGTGTATAATGCTCTGCAGCATCACAGATATTTTGTATCACACTTTCTTCCTCCTCCAGCATATCCGCAATATCCGGCGCTTCCATGCCTTTTGCAAGCTTTTTGCAAACCTGAGTCACCAGTATCTTTATCCGGCCTTCTTCTCTGCCCTCAATCCGACCTTCCTTCCTGCCCTCAATCCGGCCTTCTTCACGTTCGTAATATTTTTCTTCCCATGCCTGCATATACTTCACCCCGACTTCTTCACTAAGCTTTACCCTACATACCCGGTCATGTACGCGCCTTACTCTTTCACTCTTCACTTTACCTGCCGTCTCGGCCGTGGAGTGCTCCACATAATCCAGAAATTCTATCAGCTCATCCGGAACCTCATCCGCATTTTTCCCCTTCGTATTAAGAAATATCTTTGCTGTGCCGTCCCCAAGACTGCACTCAGGTACTTCTTTGCATTTGTTTTCAAAGGTATACACATATTTCCCGTACCCAAACAGATCAAACGTCATGATCATGATGACATACGACTGATTCAGAATATTATAATTCGGGATCCCCGGCTCTAACAGGCTTGTATCAATGAGCGACTGGTAATACCTGCTCCGCTTTGCCAGATCCGTCTTTCTTGTATTCTGCATCTCTGTGTTGTATATGCTCTGTTCTTCGCTCATTGCAAACACATCCATCCGCACAGAACGGATAAGCGGCGATACCCGGAGTTCCTTCTCCGTCTGCGGCTGGTCTAAAAGAGGGATCTCCCTCCCGAAAATGATACTCAGCACATCCTGATAAGTCCCTCTATCCTCCAGTACCTCGTCAAACAGGAAACGGTCTGTAAGGTTTAAATCCTTTAATGGTACGATATTTTGTTTTTTCTTCATATATCTCCTCCTAAGTTTAGCATAAATATTATAAAATTAATAGTCTTCCTTTTCAGCCGCATCAAAAAAATAACAGCACAATCATACGCACCACCCCTTTTGGAAACTGTTCATCAATAAATCTTTGATTTGTTTTTATTTGTTGGATTCTTTGGCGAAATGCCGCTCATTACGAAATGTTTTAGAACTTCAACTTACACATCAATGCTATCACTGTCCGCAAAACTTTACAACAATAAATTTAAAAATCTGCCATAAGCGCAATAACAATAATCAGCAGGATATCTGTCCGCCATGATATCCTGCTGATTTTCAGCGTTAGTTGATTTTAATTGTTATGGACTTTTTCTTTCCTTTTCCCACCTTTAGTGCCTTCACCTTGTCGGAGCTACTTACGCTGCATACTTTTCGCCGCTACGTTTCACACTTGTCTTACTCTCTCACGCATGCATAACTCCATCAAAGAAAAATATTCCTTCCTTCAATTCTATATAACCCCATTTCCCTTTTTTATTTTTTATCTTAAGATAGACTTTCTTATTTTTCATACAATACTGGCTGCCAGCAGGGATTCTTTCTCCTTTTTTCATTATAAACGCTTTCTTTTTTCCACCCATTTTGGTATAAGCTGTAAGATTCTTCTTTGCTTTAACCGGATCATCCCACTTCCCGCCAACGTCAAGAACCGCATAGGATTTTGAAGATAACAGAAGGAACTTTCCATTTTTCAGCGTAAGTCCGGTTTTGACATGAAGACAATCCTCCATATATTTACCTTTCTGAACCTCAGTGCAAATTCTGGCATAGATCTCGCTCTTGCCACTGATTGTGAGAAAAGACTTATCTTTCATTCCGTGAAGAAAATGTATTTTTTTGAAATTCTTCTTAAACAAAGGCGCCAGATCCTGCTTACGTTTTGCCTTTCCGTTTGCATACTGATAATAATAAATATGCTCCATATCCGCAACCCAGGCGCTTTTCCGTTCTTCAAATATATCTATATCGCCTTCAATAATCAATAGCTCCATCTGTTTATCTTTTTTATTGACATCAGTAACCATAACTTTAACATGATTTTGATCGGAATCTTGTTTTTTCAAAATCTTATTGTATATTTTTTTACCGTTTACAGTCACCGTTGTGCTGACATCATATAAAGTATCATAATTCTTTTCATACTCTTTTTTTGAGATGTTTACTTTAATAGATTCTTTCTTTCCTTTCTGGTCCAAATTGTATTGGTAAGTTTTAGACGGCTTCAATGTCTCACATACATTTTTCCCGGCCGCATCTACTGATGCCGGAAAGAATAACGTTGCGGCAATTAATGCCATTCCACACAAATTCAATAATTTACGCATCATTTTTTCCCCTTTCCTAATCCATTTTCATGCTCTTAATCTGAATCCCATTAGTTCCAATATGCTACTGTTTTTAATATCTTATATCTGCGAAGGGGATACTTTTTCACACCGTAAATCCCCTTTCTCCAGCCGGCAAACGGAGCCTCCGGATCATAATGCTGCCCGTTGATCTTTACCCACGCATGTCTGGTAAGGCCGTCTCCTGCCCTGTCCCGGGAACCGTTTATCCGTCCGCAGATTACATACGCATCATAACCGATACAATTTGCCATAGCCGCAAAAGCACTGGCAAAACTATAACAATTTCCTTTTTTGTTCTTAGCATATTTTCTGCCGTTTTCTGTCTTTGATAAAAACCATATTCGCATGGTACATGTTTTCTATAATCGACAGCGCCAGATTCTGCAGCCGGTTGATTAATGTTAACGTTTTTTCATTCTATTATTGCTGCAAAATCCGCAACTGTTAGGGGAAATATCCTGCTCCTGCATAGCAGGAGACAAACACCCTTGCGGTGTTTGAGTGCTTACACCGGGGAAATGTATAGCCTTTTCAAATTATACTGTGAAAGACGACAGCATTTTATGTTGCTATCTCTGATACCTATTACAAAAAAATCAGGACTTCCAGCGGAAGGTGTAACCTGCTTATCTTGACCTTTGATAGCTCCAACTTTTTGCTATTAAATCTTTACCGATAAATGAATATTCCTGCCCAAGGAAAGCATGATTTCGGAATTTTGGAAACCGACGTTCCAGAGGACGGGAACTCATTGATTGGCTTGATTGCCACGTATCAAGAATTGTGGTATTGCCAAGTCCAAAGCCGCTTTGCGGTATGTAAACAGGCTTTACAATGCCACAATTTTTGATACAATTCTATAGGTCAATCAGTGTTTTTATGATTTCCTCTTAGCCGAACAGATTAGATATGTAAACCAGAATATCCAATAAATGTTTTCCTCTAATCGGACAGACAGCGTAAATCCATCTGGATTATTCATATGCCCTATTACTATTTCAATTGCTGAGAAAAAAATTATAATTTCAATAGCCTATCCACTGCAATACTATCAATTTGCCATCACTAAGGAACTGTTATCGTTATATCAAAAAATCCAATTGTACCTGCACCCAATATGGTAATGTCTCAATAATTTCCCCGAGCTGATCCCGAATTTTTTGTTCTAAACTCTTCTCATCATTTCCTTTTTGCTTTCCTTTAAATGCCACTTCATATAAATATAATGCCGTTTCGCGTGGAATCCCTAATTCTATCATCATTTTTATTTGCTCATTTACCGCCCCTGACTGCATGCAAGTCAAAAAAATGCTATCCGAATTCTTAATATCAAATATAGGTTTTAATAATAATGGAACATCAAATGATACTGTCTTTTGCAGAAGTTGTATTGTTCGCTCTATTTCATCTGCCCCATTTTCTCCTAAGTATCGTTCTTCATTCAAGATATCATGCAAGGAAACCTCTGTTGCCCATTTCATACACAAATCAACCAAATAGCCTCTATTAGAACCTTTCTGAAATTCCCTAGGAATAAATCGTTCATACATCGTTGAAGTTTCTTCCGTATCACGCATATATTTTAACATTCTATTTAACTTTGCCTTTGCCCCACGTTCATATGGTGTTATAGGTACATTTTCTTCATAGTCTTCAAATATCTTTTGTAAAACAAACGGATCCCAGTATCTGTTTTTTATACATATGCTTTTAGGAATGGTAAGTGTATCCAACTTCAAAAGTATGGCAGCAACTTGCTTTTGTGTCAATTTTATTCCGACATCTTTCATTCTTTTCTGCGAATCTTTACCATAACGTAAAACTGATTGTCGAATATAAGATACTAAATACCCATATTTTCTCATAGTGCGATCCACTGTTTTGTCCTTTTCTATCACATCCTCTATCTCATCACGATACTCCTCAAATCGCTCGCCATATCCTGATGGCAACTCTTTTGTAACATCATCAAACAATTCTAACTGCTCGTATCCGTCTGTATTCGCAAAGGCACTTTCATCAAGAACGTATGTCCTTCCAATGAAATCCTTAAGCAACCTTCCTGCTCTTCCTCTTAAATTCGCCATCTCATAATTTGAAAGTTCAGCAGATGTATCGGACTTTTTCAAATATAAATGCGGATTCCGAATAACAATATTCTGTGCAGGCATATTAACTCCCTGCATCAAAGTTGTCGTACATACAACATTATTTATCTTTTTGTTAACAATCGCTTTTTCCAATGTCCGCCTTACATGCATGGGCAATTTTCCGTGATGATAGGCTATTCCATTTCCTAATGTTTTACACAAAGTATAATTCTCATGTATTGTATCTTTATAATACTGTATCAGTTCAGAATTTTTATCACAATTCTTGCAAGATCCAGATAAATACTCCGCAACTTTTCTAGCTGTTGGTGCTGTCGGAGCAAATATAATATTTTGTTCATTTTCTCCAATACGTTTAATAAAATATGATAAGTAATCTAAGTACTTCGTATTATATAGTTTTTTCCCATATCCAGATATAATATCTGTATTGCTAATTTCCTTACTTTTGGGAGTGGAAGTTAATGCACAATATTGTTTTAAAAAATACTTCTTTTCTAATTTATAAACACTATATGTTAGATTCAAAACAGGGCTAATACTTGTACTAATATCCTCCGTTTCAATTCCAAAAATATTCTTTCCCAGTGTATCTATTTCCTCTATTCTCGGTCCAGATATAATCATTTGTTCAACATTATCTTTATACCTAAACTCCATAAGTGTATCAAATAAAATTTTAGATCTCTCATCTGTATCTTCCCTAATCCTTTCAATATTCTGAATTTCATCAGCAACTAAAATCATTCTCTTTGAAAAGGCTTTTTCTTCATTTGCAAAAGCAGCTATTGCCTTTTCTTGTGTCATCACATAAATAAAATTCAAATCGCTTTCTTCTTCCGCTAAAAAAGTATTTGAAATTCTATAGCCTGATATTTTCATGTCTTTCAGCAAATTATGAAAATCCTCAGTAACTTGATTTAATAAACTTAATGTGGGTACTATATATACAACGTCAAACCTTTCATCAATCAATTTCTTCACAATCTTCAACAAAATCACAAATGATTTTCCCGCAGAGGTAGGCGCAGATATGCCTACAACTTTTTTCTCATCCATCGCATCCCAAATTCTCATTTGAAAATTTGTTAAAAGAAAAAATTTCCCATTTACCTCCACTTCATTACTATTTTGATTTAATCCCGCTGTGATTTGATCCATTATACTATTCAGAGGAGTAAACGAACAATTTTCTTTATCAAATAATTCATCCACAATAATTGCAGAAGTCGGATACCCAATTCTTGACAAAATCTTTACAACAAAAGAACGCATATCAAATTCTTCATGTTTTATATGTGTCCACATCAACGAAATCAATGTAATAACATAGTTAACATTTTTATTCTCATTTTTCGTGAATGTCAAATAATCCAAGCACCGAACTGTATCATAGACTAATTGCCTATCTGCCATAATATTTTTAGAGATAAACCCAACTTTATTTGCAACATAATAAAAATCTATCTCTAACCATTTCTCTAATATCTCTTGGATTTTCTTTTCCATATTACAACTCCCACAATTATAATTGGTTCTGAAATTCTTTTATTAATTCATCTAATTTCCATATAGGAAAAACAATATACGTCATTCGTTTTAAAATCGGATTCTCCCCTATCGGTATCTTATTATTATCAAAATCATGATACCTACTCTCAACAATCTGTTCTATTTGTTTCTTAATATCATTCTCATCTGTCAGATTAACTTTTCTTGTTTCATTGTATATAATTATACTTACCAAATGAATTTCTACATTCTCTAATGTCTTATCCAAGTATGCTTCAGCGACCGTATTCATTTCCTCATCCAAGAAATCTTCATGTACATATAAATTTAATTCATCCCTATGTGATTTATAAGTATTCAATATACTATTCACCGCATCTTCAAATGCGACATTAAACCTATATTTACTAGAATATGTTTTGGCCTCTCCCAAAATTATAACATTCTTTCCATTTTCAACCTTATAATGAATTGCGTCTGCCCCAAACCTCTCATGTTGTGCAGAAGTAGTTATTTTCATTTTCCGTAATAATGGTATCGCACCTACACATTTTTGTATAAAATGAAATAATAGTAATTCCCCAAATTGCCCCTGTACTAATAAGGTATCATCTACTCCTTTACGGAATTTTTGCCTTGCCTTTCGTTGTACTGAAGCATGAGCCGTTGCCTCCGATTTTCCTTTATAAGCTTCTCGTTCTTTCAACAATACATACTTCTCTGAACTATAAACCCAATCTATTACTGTATCCAGCAAATCATTCAAAAAATCATCTCTGAGCTCTTGGATATCTTGATAATCAATGCTTGCTCCATAATGCATATTATCACTTGGCAAAATATCAAATTTTTTTGGTATCAGGTGAATATCTGCAAAGAGCGCCTTATTTACCATTAATCTCTCTTATACTGCTAATGTGCACAAGTTACACAGAAGCAACACCAGCTCTCCATCCACCATTTTTAATTATTTTTTTTCCTGATAATCAGGTCCTTAGGTCCTATGTGAAAACTGTACAACATGTG
>ERZ778514.117-NODE-117-length-79161-cov-8.961368_pt1 | contig 79161 bp, 68 predicted proteins | sample MGYA00510344_ERZ778514 | MGnify/ENA primary metagenome ERZ778514 (study PRJEB29527, sample SAMN07138968) | mouse gut metagenome | material: feces | host: mouse | place: China:Nanjing | collected 2016-01-25 ...
GGCCGCCGAAGCCGGGAGCGGAGCTCCTGCGCCCCGCGCCGCCCGGCAGCCCGACGGCCGCGTCTCGGAGTCGGCCAAGCGCAATCCCGACCCCTCGATCCGCGGGCTGCGCTACGGCAAGCCCCACAAGAACACCGACGCCTACAGCTACGTCGACCGCCCCGTGCGGCGGCGCGGCGACCTCTTCATCTGGATCGCCCTGGGCGTGGCCCTGCTGGCGCTGGCCGCCATTGCCTTCGGCGTCTACCACGACATGTTCGGCGAGCCGGAGGGCGCGGAGCTGACGATCGAGGCCCCGGTCCCGGCGCCCGCCGAAACCTTCGAGACACTGTAGCGTCATGACCGAGATCTCCTCCGTAAAGCAGCGCTTCGGCATCATTGGCACCTCCCCGCTCCTGGACCGGGCGCTGGAGGTGGCCCTGCGCGTGGCGCCGACCGACCTGACGGTGCTCGTCACCGGCGAGAGCGGCGTGGGCAAGGAGTTTTTCCCACAGGTGATCCACGCCTACTCGGCGCGCAAGCACAACAAATACATCGCCGTCAACTGCGCGGCGATCCCCGAGGGGACCATCGACTCGGAGCTCTTCGGCCACGAGAAGGGGGCTTTCACCGGTGCCCTCGAGGCGCGCAAGGGCTACTTCGAGGAGGCCGACGGGGGTACCATCTTCCTCGACGAGGTGGCCGAGCTGCCTCACTCCACGCAGGCGCGCCTGCTGCGCGTGCTGCAGACGGGCGAGTTCATCCGCGTGGGCTCGTCGAAGGTGCAGAAGACCGACGTGCGCGTGGTGGCCGCGACCAACATGGACCTGCCGCAGGCGATCCGGACGGGCCGCTTCCGCGAGGATCTCTACTACCGTCTGGCCACGGTGCCCGTCACCGTGCCGGCGCTGCGCGAGCGGCCGGGCGACATCCCGCTGCTCTTCCGCAAGTTCGCCGCCGACGTGGCCGTGCAGTACCGCATGCCGGCCGTCACGCTCGACGACGCGGCGCGCGAGATGCTCAAGGGCTACTACTGGCGGGGCAACATCCGCCAGCTGAAGAACGTCGCCGAGCAGATCTCGGCCATCGAGCAGGTGCGTGTCATCACCCCCGAGGTGCTCGCTCGTTACCTCCCGCCTCAGGGCGGGGGCGCTCCGATCGCCGCCGCTGCGGCCTTCGACGACGGCTCCTCGGCCTCGACCGAGCGCGAGCTGCTCTACAAGGTGCTGTTCGACATGCGCGCCGACATCAACGAGCTGAAGCGGATGATGGCCGAGCTGATGCAGGGCACGGCCCCCTACCGCGAGGCGCCGCGCGACGTGCGGGCGCTGCTTCCGTCGCCCGCTCCGGCTCCGGTCTACGCCCCGGTCCGCTATGGGAGCGACGAGCCCTTCCGCCGCGCGGACGCAGCCGGGTATGCCGCCCCCGCCGCCCCGGTCTATGCCGAGAGCGAGGAGGTGACCGACGAGCCGCCGCGCGAGCGGACCAAGGCCGACGTACAGCGCGAACAGATCGTCCGCGCCCTGAGGCGCAACAACGGGCGCCGGCGCGAGGCGGCCGCCGAGCTCTTCATGTCGGAGCGGACGCTCTACCGCAAGATCAAGGAGCTGGGCATCGAAGACACGGACTGAGAAATGGAAAGTTGAAAATTGAAAATTGAGAATTGAAAGTTTGAAAACGTCGCATATTCTCCGGGCCGCGCTGCTGCTGGTCGGGCTCTTCTCGATCCACGGCTGCGGCGTGCAGATCAAATACTCGCTCTCGGGCGCCTCGATCCCGCCCGACGCCAAGACCTTCTCGGTGGCCTACTTCCCCAACAACGCCACGATGGTCTCGCCGATCCTCAGCTCGACGCTCACCGAGGCGCTGGTCGACATCTTCTCGCGCCGCACGCGCCTGGTGCAGGTCGACGAGGGGGGCGACTTCGCCTTCGAGGGCGAGATCACCAACTACACCTCGACCACGGCGGCCGTGTCGAGCGACGACTATGCGTTGCTCAACCGTCTGACGATCACCGTGCGCGTGCGCTTTACGAACGCCATCGACGAGACCGCCTCGTGGGCCGGCGGGCGTACCTTCTCCGCCTACGAGGACTACGAATCGACGCAGCTGCTCACCGAGGTCGAGGGGACCCTCATCCCGCAGATCGTCGACAAGCTGGTCACCGACATCTTCCAGGCTTCGGCCTCCAACTGGTAGCGCGCGATGGAGGGTCTGAAAGAGTGTATCGCCCGCCCCGAGGCGGCGCCCGCCCCTGAGCCCGGGGCGCTGGACGAAGCCCTGGCCCGCTACGGCTGGTGCATGCCCCTCCGGCTGCTGCGGGCGCGGACGACGGGTACCGGGGATCCGCTCTGGCGGGCGCTCGCGCCGTGGCGCGCCGCTAGCTCGCTCTGCCAGCGGCAGCCCGCGGCCGCCGACTTCACGGCTTTCTCGTCGGACGATCTGATCGAGCGCTTCCTGCGCGAGGAGGATCTGCGCATCGTGGCCCAGGAGGGCGACGCGCCCGACGACGACGTGGTCACGGAGGCGCGGCTGGACGACGACGACCGGCTCGTGAGCGAGGAGCTGGCGGCGATCTACCTCGCGCAAGGGTTGCGCAGCGAGGCCGCGGCGATTTATCGCGAATTAAGTTTGCGAAATCCCGAAAAAAGTGTTTACTTTGCCGAGTTGATAGCACAAGTTGAAAACAAATAATCAAAATCAAAGGATATGTTATACACGATTTGCATTGCCCTGATACTCATCGCGAGCGTACTGGTGATCCTCGCCGTATTGGTGCAGAGCCCCAAGAGCGGCATGGCCGCCAACTTCGGCGCATCGAATCAGGTGATGGGTGTGCGCGAGACCACGAACTTCCTGGAGAAGTTCACCTGGACGATGGCCGTGGCCATCGTGGTGCTGAGCCTCGTGGCTACGCTGGCCATGGACAACAGCCTGGTGCTCAAGAGTAATTCCGAGATTTCGAAGGATGCCAAGGCGCTCCAGGAGCACGTGCTCGACAGCCAGCCCGCGATTCCGCAGGCCGAGATTCCCGCAGCCGAGGAGGAGACTCCCGCCGAGTAGTCGGGAGCGCGACAGCCTACGCAGCCCCCGGTCTTCCGAGACCGGGGGCTGCTGTGTTTTCGGGGGAGGCGAATGCGGAAAGGGGCGTTGCGGGGTGGCGCTGCGGGCCGAGGGGCAAGTAAGAAGTGAGAAGTAGGGCAGACCTCCGTCCGGGGTGGCTGCAGCCCGCCGGCCTGCGGCCGAGGTCTCGCCGCGTTCTTCTGTTGTTGCCCGATGCAGCGTCAGCTGCGCGGGCCGCAGCCTCCGGCGGCGGAGGCCCGCACTTCGCTTTCGCTCGTTCGCTCCTCCGCAGGCTGCGGTCCGCCGTTTTTCATGCACACGCTTGCGAACGATCGCTCCAGCCGGCAAAGAGACGAAATCTGTGGCTTCGCAATTCAGAATGCCCGATTCTCAATCGGACGATGCGATTGTCGCTTGTTCGATTGCGGGGCGCAGCTACGGCGGGCGGAGGGCTGCTCCCTCGGCTGCGCCTCGATCGAGTCTCCGCAGGCTGCGCTCCGCCGTTTTTCATGCACACGCTGCGAACGAGTTCCCTTTGCCGGCTGGGGCGGTTGCGCCGGAGGCTCTCCTTTGTCGCGCAACCTCCCAATTTTTAATTTTCCACTTTCAATTTTCAATTTGTCACCGCCTCCCGAACACCGCGCCGAAGATCTCGCGGGCCGTGTCGACGGGGTCGCCCGCCGGGGCGGCGGGGTAGGGGTTGCGGGCCTGGGCCCACGCCTCCTCCAGAGCGTAGAAATCGATCTCGGGGAGCTCCTCGCCCGCCAGGCGGCGCTCCATCAGGTCGAACCACGCCTGCCACCGCACGGCGTAGAGGTCGCGCAGGATGCCGTTCCACTCCTTGTGGGCGTAGTCGTGCAGCCCGCCCTCGGCCGCCGCACGGTCGCCCCACGACGAGATCTGCACGCGGGCGTTCCACTCGAGCAGCGCCTTGTCGGCCTCCGTGCGCCCGAGCGCCCGGGCATCGGCGATCCAGCGGCCCACCATGAACTCGGCGCGCGTGCCCAGTAGGCGGTCCTGAAGCTGTATGAGGCGCAGGAAGCGCTTCGCCGCCGCCGCGAAGGCCTCGCGGTCGCCGGCCCGGTAGGCGGCGGCTACGGCCCGCTGCTGGAGCTTGCCGGCCTCGGCGACGGCCTGCCGCACGACGTCCACCAGGTCGTACTCGAAGCGGGCGTTGCCGCGGAAGCGGTCGGCGGCCGAGAGCAGCAGGCGCGCCGCCTCGACGACGTCCGCCGGGTCGTAGTAGTCGGTGGAGTGGGCCCAGGTCGAGGCCGTGCGGAAGTCGAGCGTCGGGCGGGCGCAGAAGACCGATTCGTTGGTCCCCTCCTGTGTCGACGCCTTGGGGCAGTTGTAGACCGAGCGCGCCAGCAGCTCCCACGCGGCGTCGACGGCCTCGTCGCTGCGCCCGTAGCGGGCGCGGAGATAGCCCGCGAGCCACTCGCCGCTCGTGAAGCGCTCCTTGCGCCAGGGCAGCTCCGAGAGCAGCTCGTACATCACGGGGTTGTTCTCGATACCCTCGGGGGTGATGCCCACGCCGCGCAGCGTGCGGCCCGCACGGTCGTGCGCGCAGGCGTCGTAGTAACCGTCGATGACGTAGTCGAGCTTGCCGTGGAGCCCTACGTTGCCGCCGAAGTTGAGCAGCATGCAGTAGATCCACGGGTGGTCGCCGTAGCCGTCGGGGCGGTACCACGGCGACGAGGGTTCGCCCCACTGGGGCCGCGACTCGCTGAAGAGGTCGAGCACCACGACGTCGTCGTCGGGCAGCGCGTCGATCATCGCGGCGCGGGGGTTGTCCTGCCAGGCTTGGATGACCCATGCGGCGTCGGGCGTGCGGCGCTTCATGGCACCGAGGATCGCGCGGCCCGAGGCGGGAAGGTCGACGCCGGCGACCGAGCCCCCTTCGTGGAAGGGGTCGCACGAGAAGTAGCGCGCCGGGCCGTAGGCGGCCTCCAGGGCGTCGTAGTAGCGGTCGGCGATCTCGCCGAAGCGCGGGTCTTCGGGTTGCAGGAAGGCCGGACGGCGGAAGCTGCCCCAGAGCCCCGGGTCGGCGACGTCGAGCCCCAGCCGCTCGCGCGCGTCGGAGGGCAGCATGCCCGAGTAGCCCGGGAGCACCGGCTCGATGTCGAGCTCGCGCATGCGGGCGAGGATGCGGCGCGTGAGCGCGGCCCGCTCTTCGTACCATCCCTCGGGGCAGGGGCCGCCCCAACCCTCGAGGTTGTTCATGAGCCACCACGCCTGGAAAGCGGGGCCGGCGACGAAGCGGTCGATCGAGGCCCGGTCGTAGCCCAGCCCCGACAGCACGTCGCGCCAGACGACCTCCATGCCTGTGGCCACGAGCGGGAGGTTGATGCCGTGCAGCGCCATCCAGTCGATCTCGCGCTCCCAGCGCTCCCAGTCCCAGAAAGCCATCGAGTAGGAGTAGGTGCAGTAGTTGTAGGCGTAGCGCAGCTCGGCCTTCGTGGTGCGGCGCTCGGGCCGCTCGGGCAGCGGCAGGCGCTCGGGCAGCTCGGCCCGCATGCAGTCCCACGAGAGCTGGATGCCGGCGTAGTATTTGAAGTACCAGTGGATACCCGCGGCGATGCTCGAGTTGTCGTTGCCGCGCACGACGACGCGCCGGCCCCGCCGGTCGAGCTCGAAGAACGATTCGTCGGAGGCGACGCGCTCGATGACGAACCGTTCGGAGGCTCCCGGGGCGATGCGCTCGAGCAGGGCGGCGATCGGGCGGCGGGCGGCGGGCGCCGGCGCTGCGGAGGCGGCGCCCGGCAGGAGGCCGAGGAGCAGGACGAGGGCCGGCAGGAGCCGGCCGAGCGGGCGGAAAAGTGCGTTGTGCATGGGCGGAAGGTTTTTTGTCGGTTGGTGTGCCGCCGCGGGGGCGGTCGTGCAAATCTACGGAAAAAAATCCGTACCTTTGCACTCCGAACCGTATAATTCCCCATCCATGCAGATCAACCGTGCCGAGTTCAAATGTTCGTCCGAGCGCATCGGGCAGGTGCCCAAGGACGAGCTTCCCGACATCGCCTTCATCGGGCGGAGCAACGTGGGCAAGTCTTCTCTGATCAACATGCTCACCGGGCGGCAGGGGCTGGCCAAGGTCTCGGGCACGCCCGGCAAGACGCGCCTTATCAATCACTTCCGCATCGACGACAGCTGGTATCTGGTCGACCTGCCGGGCTATGGCTACGCCCGCACGTCGAAGAGCCTGCGCTCCGACTTCGCCAAGATCATCACCGACTACGTGCTGCGTTGCGAGAAGATGCACTATCTGCTGGTGCTGGTCGACATCCGGCTCGAGCCGCAGAAGATCGACCTGCGCTTCATCGAGATGCTGGGCGAGCACGGCGTCCCCTTCGGGATCGTCTTCACCAAGGCCGACAAGCTCTCCAAGGCGCAGCGCCAGCGGAGCGTCGAGCGCTATTGCGCCGTGCTGGAGGAGCAGTGGGAGGAGCTGCCGCCGATGGTGGTCACCTCGTCGGAGCGGGCCATGGGGCGCGACGAGCTGCTCTCGCTCATCGGCGGGGCGCTCGGGCGGTAGCGGCCGGGACTGCGGCGGGCCGTGCCGGATGCGGAGCGCCGCCCGGCGGGCCGGCACCGGGTCGGAGCGGGCCGTTTGACAAAATGTTAAAAAAAGAGCGCCCGCGAGGCGCTTTTTTTCGTCGCATTGTTCTATCTTTGCCCAACGAACGAAAACCTCCCAATTTTTATGGCTATCCACAAAATCAAAATCTTCTCGGGCCGCGGTTCGGAGTATCTGGCCGAGAAGATCGCCGCCAGCTTCGGCACGACCCTCGGGCAGGTCGAGGTGCTGCGTTTCAGCGACGGCGAGTTCCAGCCCTGCTTCAACGAGTCGATCCGCGGCTGCACGGTCTTCATCGTGCAGTCGACCTTCCCGCCCTCGGACAACCTGATGGAGCTGCTGATGATGATCGACGCCGCGCGCCGTGCGTCGGCCTACAAGGTCGTGGCGGTGATGCCCTACTTCGGGTGGGCGCGTCAGGACCGCAAGGACCGCCCGCGCGTGCCGATCGGCGCCAAGCTGGTAGCCAACATGCTGGTGGCCGCGGGCGTCGACCGCGTGATGACGATGGACCTGCATGCCGACCAGATCCAGGGCTTCTTCGATATCCCCGTCGACGCGCTCTACGCCAGCGGCATCTTCGTACCTTATATCAAGAGCCTCGCCATCGAGGACCTCTCGATCGCCGCGCCCGACATGGGCGGCGCCAAGCGTGCCAACACCTACGCCAAGCACCTCGGCACGCCAATTATCATCTCGCACAAGGAGCGCGCGAAGGCCAACGTGGTGGGCAAGATGACCGCCATCGGCGACGTCGAGGGGCGCAACATCCTCATCGTCGACGACATGATCGATACGGCCGGCACGATCTGCATGGCCGCCGACATGCTCATGTCGCGCGGTGCGAAGAGCGTGCGCGCCGCCATCACCCACCCGGTGCTCTCGGGCCCGGCCTACGAGCGCATCAACGACAGCGCCCTGCAGGAGGTGATCGTGACCGACACCATTCCGCTCAACCCCGACAAGGACCTGCGCAAGTTCACGGTGCTGTCGGTGGCCGACATCTTCGCCGATGTGATCGAGCGCGTCTACAACTACCGCGAGATCTCGTCGATCTTCTTCAAGTAAGAGGGATCCGCCGGATACGAAAAAGCCTGCGCCGAAAAGGTGCAGGCTTTTTTCGTGGCGGGCGGGTTCCGCGCGGCAGCCGGCGCGCTACTTGAACGGGCTGTCGGGCTCCTTGGCCATGAACCAGTAGAAGAGGCGGTCGAGCAGGGCCGGGGCGAACTTCTTGACCAGGTGGGTGGCGCGCCCCTCGGCCTCCATCAGGCAGAGGCGACGACGACGGCGGATGCCGCGCGCCACGATGCGGGCCACCTCTTCGGGGGTCATCATCTTCGCCTCGTCGCGCGGCGTGGCGCCCTGCTGCGACCCGTCGGCCGTGAGGGCCGCGAAGCGGACGTTGGAGGCGGTGAAGCCCGGGCAGGCGATCATCACGTGGAGCCCCTTCTTGAGGTTTTCGATGCGCAGCGTCTCGAGGAAGCCCGTCATGGCGTACTTCGAGGCTGAGTAGCCCGTGCGGCCCGGCAGGCCGTGGAGCCCCGCCACCGACGAGATGCCGACGATCGACCCCTTCGACGCCTGGAGGTAGGGCAGGGCGTACTTGCAGCAGTTGACCGTGCCCCAGAAGTTGACGTCCATCAGGCGGTGCAGCACGTCGAGCTCCACCTCGTCGAAGAGGGCGCGCATGGAGATGCCGGCGTTGCAGACGAGGATGTCCAGGCCGCCGAACGTGCTCGCGGCCATCTCTATGAGCGCGCGGCACTCCTCGGGGCGCGTGACGTCGACGGCGCACCACTCGGCGCTGCCGCCCGCGGCCCGGATTTCGGCGACGATCCGTTGCAGCCTGTCGGCCTGGCGGGCGCCGAGCACCACGCGGGCCCCGGCAGCGGCATACTGGCGGGCCATGGCCTCGCCGATGCCCGACGAGGCGCCCGTGATGACGATGATTTTGTCCTTGAGCGTTTTCATATCTTGGTTTTCAGTCTTCGATTTGCGTTTGCAGCGTGTCGTAGGCCATGCGAACCCCCGCGGGGAGGGTGGGCTCGGTGGCGGCGTGGAGCCCGATCTCGTGCGACATGTGGGTGAGGTAGGCCTCGCGCGGCGCCACGCGGCGGATGAGCTCCAGCGCCTCGTCGAGGCAGAAGTGGGAGGGGTGGGGCGCGACGCGCAGGGCGTTGACCACCAACGTGTCCACGCCCTCCAGCTTGCGCAGCTCGGCCTCCTCGATGCGCTTGAAGTCGGTCAGGTAGGCCAGCGGCCCGATGCGGTAGCCCGTCACCTCGAAGCGGTCGGAGTGGTGCCCGCGCACGGGCTCGATCCGCAGGCCCCGCACCTCGAACGGACGGTCGGGGTCGATCTCGTGCAGCGCGATCTCGGGCACGCCGCGATACTTGTCGCGGGCGAAGGCGTAGTCGAAGTCCTTGCGCACGACGGCCGCGGTGCGGGGCGCGGCGTAGAGGTCGACGCGGTGGACGGTCGGCGGGTAGTCGACGAAGTTGAAGGCGCGCACGTCGTCGATGCCGCCCGTGTGGTCCTTGTGCTCGTGCGTGAGCAGGATGGCGTCGAGGTGCCGCACCCCCGTGCGGAGCATCTGGTAGCGGAAGTCGGGGCCGGCGTCGATGACGATCCGCACGCCGCCCTGCTCGACCATCGCCGCCGTGCGCAGCCGCCGGTCGCGCCGGTCCTGCGAGGTGCAGACCGCGCAGCGGCACCCGATGACGGGCACGCCCTGCGAGGTCCCGGTTCCCAGAAAGGTGAGCTTCATGGGCGTAAAGGTACGAATAAGCGAGGGCAAAAGCAAACTCGCTCGCGGTTTGCCGGTTCGCGGAGCGATAAATCGTGCGGCGAAGGCCGAGTTCCGAAAAAAATTCCTATATTTGATAATCGGACCGCGCGGATACGGCGCGGAAGAGTAGAATAAATTATAGGAACGAAGCGATGAAAAAAGTGTGTATGCGTGCGTGCGCGGCTGCGGTCGTGCTGCTGGCTGCGGCCTGCGGCAGCGAGCCCGGGTGGCAGCTGGTGTGGGAGGAGGAGTTCGAGGGCGGGACGCTCGACGAAGCGGTGTGGAGCCGGATTCCGCGCGGCAAGCCCGACTGGCAGAACACCCAGTCGGCCGACGACCGCTGCTATGCGCTGCGCGACGGGATGCTCGTGCTGCGGGGCATCGTCAACGACGACCGCACGGCCGACACGGCTGCCTACCTCACGGGCGGCGTATGGACGCGCGGCAAGCACGCCTTCGAGGGCGGCCGCATCGAGGTGCGGGCTCGCCTGCACGGGGCGCGGGGCGCCTGGCCGGCGATCTGGCTACTGCCGTTCGAGACCGAAAAATACATGTGGCCCCAGGGCGGCGAGATCGACATCATGGAGCGGCTCAACCACGACTCGATCGCCTATCAGACCGTGCATTCGCACTACACCTATACGCTCGGCATAGAGAACGATCCGCGTCACGGCTCGACGATGGCGATCGATCCCGACGCGTTCAACGTCTACGGCGTCGACCTGTGGCCCGACAGCGTGGTCTTCCGCATCAACGGCCGGCGCCACTTCGCCTACCCGCGCATCGAGACCGACCGCGAGGGACAGTTTCCTTTCGACATCCCGCAGTACCTGCTCATCGACATGCAGCTGGGCGGGCAGTGGGTGGGCCGGGTCGATCCGGCCGAGCTGCCGGTGGAGATGGAGGTCGACTGGGTGCGCCACTATCGGTGGCAGTGACCCGAAAGCCCGAAACCGCATAGCGCAGGGTCATGATCCGCTGGCGTAGCTTCCTGCCGCTGCTGTGGGCGGCGCTCGCGACTTCCCCCCCCCTCGTGCGGGCGGGGCTGCTGCCCGTATCGGACCGGCGGGTCAACTACTCGCGCTTCGAGCGGGTGGAGGTGAGCGTCGAGGCGTCGTGCGTGCACGCCATGCTGCAGGACGTCTCGGGGCTCATGTGGATCTGCACCGACAAGGGGCTATACAACTACGACGGCTACCGCGCCGTGGCGTGCCACGCGCGCAACGATCTGACGCGGGTGCAGACCCATTGCGCCGCGGTGATCGGCGAGCGGATCTGGACCGGCACCGACCGCGGCGTGCTCGTCTACGACATCCGCCGCGACCGCTACGTCGCCGACTCGCTGCTCGCGGGGCAGACCGTGCGCTCGATCCTCCACGCCGGCGGGGCCGTGTGGATGGGGTGCTCGCAGGGGGTGTGGCGCTACGACCCGAAGTGCGACCGGCTCGACCGCGTGCGCGTGGAGCGCGGGCATGAGGAGCAGGGCGTCTACTCGCTCCATGCCGACCGCACGGGGCTCTATGCCGGCATGTTCGACGGCCTCTACCGCTACGACGAAGCGGCGGAGGCTTTCGTGCGTCTGGGGCCGGCGCAGACGCACTCGCTCTTCGTCTACGCCATCTGTCCCGATCCGCTGCGCGGCTGCCTCTACCTGGGCACGCAGCAGGGACTGTGGCGCTACGAGCCCGGGACGGGCCTCTTCCGATCGGAGGGCGGGCTGCGCCATGCGGTCATCAACGACGTGGCCGTAGACCGCGACGGGGTGGTGGTGCTGGGCAGCGACGCGGGGCTGATCCTCTACGACGGGCGGACGATGCGCACGCTCACGCACGACGCGCGCAGCGACGCCTCGCTCTCGCACGACGACATCGAATCGTTGCGGGTGGACCGCGCGGGCAACGTGTGGATCGGCACCCACGACGGCATCTCGCTGGCGCGCTACGGCCAGACGGGCGAGAAGATCGCCCTGTCGGAGTTCACCGGCTCGGGCTACGGCATGACCATCACGGCGATGATGCAGGACAGCCGCGGGGCGCTCTGGTGCGGCGGTCCGAGCGGCGTGCTGCACGTGGCCGAGGAGGGCACCTCGTGTCTGCACCACATCCGCAGCGAGCGCCATCCGCTGCCGCACAACTGCGTGCACTCCTTCTACGAGGACGGCGCGGGCGAGGTGTGGGCCGCCACCGACGGCGGGGCGCTGCGCTACGACCGCTCTGCGGGGCGCTTCGTCGCCTATCCCGTCGAGACCGACCGCTACAACGCCGAGTGGTGCTACACCCTGGCCGAAGACGGGCGCGGGAGGATTTGGATCGGCACCTTCTCGGCCGGCATCTTTCTCTGCGACCGCGCGCGGCTGTTGCGCGAGGGGGTAGGGCGCCCCGAGCGCAACCTGGCCGGGGAGATCCGCAACGGCTCGGTCTTCCGCATGCTCCGCGACACGCGGGGGTGCATCTGGGCCCTCTACTACGACAAGGGTCTCGACCGCATCGACCCCGAGGGGGCGGTCGAACACTACGACCTGGCCCGCTACATCGGCACGCAGGTCATCCCCACCGACATGGCGCTCGACGACGCGGGCTTCCTCTGGGCCGGCTTTCTGGGGGGCGTGCTGCGCATCGACACCCGCACGGGCGAGGCTCTGCGGCTCGACTTTCCCGAGGGGCGCGACAGCGAGGTGCTGGCCGTGGGCTGCTCGCCCGAGGCGGCGTGGATCACCACCACCGACGGCCGCGTGTGGTGCGTCGACCGGCGGCGCCTGGCGGTCGAGCCGGTGCCCGTGCCGCTGTGCCAGTATCCGTCGGTCTGCTACGAGCGGACGGGCGACTGCATGCTGCTGGGGTGCGTCGACGGGGTGCTGCGCATCCCGCTGCCCTTCGCCGATCCGTCGGCGCCGCCCTGCCGGCCGATCCTCACCTCGCTGTCGGTCGACGGCCGTCCGTGGGCGCCCGTCGACGGCGGTGGCGAGCCCCTGAGCATCCGCTACGCCGAGCGCATCGACCTGCCCCACGACCGCAACGACCTGGAGCTTCGCTTCGCCTCGATGAACTTCGGACCGCGCGGGAGCGAGAAGTATGCCTATCGCCTCGATCCGGCCGACGGCGACTGGTCGCCCGTGGCGCCCGACGCCAACGGCGTCTCGCTGCTCAACGTCGCCCCCGGAAACTACCGCCTCGAGGTCTGCATGACCGACCGCTCGGGGCACCCCGTGCCCGGCACCGTACGCGCGCTCCGCATCACCGTGCGGCCGCCGCTCTACCGATCGGCCGGGGCCGTGGCGCTCTACCTCTGTCTGGCGGCGGGGGCTGCCGTCGCTGCCGCCGCGGCCGTGCAGCGCCGCGACCGGCGTCGCCGCGAGCGCTTCGAGCGCGAGACGCTGCTGGCGCAGGCCAAAGCCAAGGCCGACTTCCTTCTGGAGGTGTCGCACGACCTGAAGGCGCCCCTGGGGCTGATACTGGGGCCCGTGAGCCGGCTGCTCTTCGCCGTGGGCGACGAGCCCACGCGCCGCCAGCTGGATCTGGTGCGGCGCAACGCCGAGCGGATAGGGCTGCTGGTCAACCGCGTCTTCGACCCCGAGTGCGGCGACGGGGCGGGCGACAGCCTGCTGCTCTCGACCGTCGACGTGGCCGAGCTCTTCGCGGCGGCGGTGCTGCGCTACCGTCAGGCGGCCGAAGACCGCAGCATCGAGACGCGGACGTGCATCGAGCCCCGCCGGCTCTTCCGTCAGTGCGACGCCTACAAGATCGGCTCGATATTCGACAACCTGCTCTCCAACGCCTACAAATACGTGCGCCGGGGCGGGCGTGTCGACCTTTCGCTCTCGCTCTCGGCGCAGAGCGGGTGCGTGCGGCTGATCGTCGCCGACGACGGCATCGGCATCCCCGCTTCGGACCGTCCCTACGTCTTCCAGCGCTTCTTCCAGTTGTCGCTCACGCGCGGCAGCCACGCCGGCACGGGCATGGGCCTCTATCTGGTGCGCAAGTACGTGGCGCTGCACGGCGGCACGGTCGAGCTCACGTCGAAGGAGGGGAGCGGCACGACGGCGATCGTCGAGCTGCCCCTGGCCGCGGCGCCCGAGTTGCCCGATGCACCCGCCGCGGAGGTCGCGGCGCCGGATGAGGCGGGCACGGCGCCCGCCGCGACTGCCGCGGAGTCGGTCGCGGAGCCGGCCGCGGAGGCCATGTCGCACGACGAGCGCTTCCTGGCCGAGGTCACGCAGCTCGTCGAGCGCGAGATCGATTCGTCGGAGCTGACCGTGGCGAGCCTCGCCGCCCGGGCCGGCACTTCGCCCAAACAGCTCTACCGCCGCCTGAAGGCGCTCACCGGCTGCACCCCCGTCGACTACATCCGCACCATCCGCATCAAGCGGGCCGCGATCATGCTCTCGCAAGGGCGCTTCACCGTGCAGGAGGTGATGTATTCGGTGGGATTTTCGGACCACTCCTATTTTGCCCGGTGCTTCCGCGCAGAGTTCGGCTGCACGCCCAGCCAATTCCTGAAAAACCGCCCCGAAACGTGATTCTGCGGCCCTTCTGGTCCGTTTTGTCTTTCGATTCGTCCTTTTTGTCGCGCTCCGCCCGCGGGCGGCGGAGTATATTTGTCATGGCCGGGGAGAGCTCCGGCCCTAACCTAATCCAACCTATTATGAAAGGACAATTACATCGTTTGTTCGGCCTGTTGCTGACAGGCCTTTTTCTGCTGTCCTCGTTCGCCGCGGTCGCACAGACCCATCAGGTGAAGGGTACGGTGGTCGATGCTGCGGGCAACGCCATGCCCGGCGCCAGCGTCGTTATCCAGGGCACGACGCGCGGCGTGACCACGCAGGCCGACGGCTCGTTCTCGATCGCCGCCGAGCCGCGCGAGACGCTCGAGGTGAGCTTCATCGGCTACAAGAGCGCCGTGGTGCCCGTGGGGCAGCAGAGCTCGGTGAAGGTCGTGCTCGAGGAGGACGCCGGCCTGCTCGACGACGTGGTCGTGGTGGGATACGGCGTGCAGAAGAAGGTCAACCTCACCGGCTCGGTGGTCTCCGTGTCGGCCAAGGACATCGCCGACATCCCGGTGGCCAACACCGCCACGCTGCTCCAGGGCCGTCTGCCGGGTCTGGTGCTGACGTCGAACGGCGCGCAGGCCGGTGCCGACAACCCCGAGATCCGCATCCGCGGCATCGGCACCTTCGGCAACAACAACCCGATGCTGCTCGTCGACGGCGTGGAGACCTCGCTCTCGCAGCTCTCGGTCATCCCCTCGGCCGACATCGAGAATATCTCGGTGCTGAAGGACGCCGCCTCGGCCGCCATCTACGGCGTGCGCGCCGCCAACGGCGTGATCCTCGTCACGACCAAGCGCGGCGGCGAATCGCGCCCCAAGGTGGTCTACTCGGGCAGCTACACCCTCCAGACGCCGGGCATCGTGCCCGACTTCGTGGGCGGCTACGACTGGGCCCTGATGCGCAACGAGGTGAAGCCCGGGACCTACTCGCCCGAGGCGCTCCAGAAGCTCAAGGACGGTTCGGACCCCGACCGCTACGCCAGCACCGACTGGCTCGACGCCGTGCTGCGCAACGCCAACATGCACCAGCACCATCTCTCGGTGTCGGGCGGCTCGAAGGATACCCACTACATGACCTCGGTGGCCTACCAGAACCAGGACGGCATCATGTTGCAGACGGGCGTGGAGCGCATCTCGTTCCGCTCCAACGTCGACACGCGCTACAAGCGCTTCACTTTCGGCGTGAACGTGTCGGGCACGAAGAGCAACATCACCGCCCCCTCGGTGGGCGTGAGCGGCGCGAGCGGCGTGATGCGCTTCGTGTCGTGGTTCACGCGTCCGACCGTGCCCGTGCGCTATTCGAACGGCCACTACGGCTACGTCGACGGCTCGTGGACCGACGCCGAGATGATGAAGAACCCCGTGGAGCTGATGACGCTCGGCTACCGCTCCAACGAGTACTGGCGCTTCAACGGCAAGGCGTTCGCCGGGATCGACCTCTACGACGGTCTGAAGTTCCAGACCAGCTTCGCCTACACCTTCGACCTGAACGCCACGAAGGCCTACAACCCCAAGTCGCCCGCCCGCTACGACGCCGACGGCAACGTGAAGAAGGTGGCCGGCACGACCAACGAGGCCTCCGACTACTGGTGGCGCCAGGGTATGTGGACCAATGAGAACATGCTGACCTACAACAAGCAGTTCGGCCGCCACACGGTGGGCGCCCTGCTCGGCCACTCGGCCATCGAGTCGCGCTACAACACCTCGACCGCCTCGAAGCAGGGATTCCCCACCGAGAACATCTACGAGCTCAACGGCGGCACGGACAAGCCGGGCGCTTCGGGCAAGTCGGAGAAGTACACCCTCCAGTCGTTCTTCGCCCGCCTGACCTACAGCTTCGACGACCGCTACCTGCTGGAGTTCAACATCCGCCGCGATGGTTCGTCGCGCATGCCCAAGGCGCATCGCTACGCCAACTTCCCCTCGGTATCGGCCGGCTGGGTCTTCTCCAACGAGTCGTTCATGGAGTGCGCCAAGTGGCTGTCGATGGGTAAGCTGCGCGTGTCGTGGGGTAAGCTGGGTAACCAGGAGATCGGCAACTACGCCTACTCGGCCACGCTGGGCGCCAGCGGCAACTACTACTTCGACGAGTCGATCAAGCAGGCCGGCATGGTGCAGACCTCGATCGCCAACGAGAATATCAAGTGGGAGACCACGCGCTCGGTCAACACGGCCATCGACCTGGGCTTCCTCAACAACCGCATCACCACCACCTTCGAGTGGTTCGACAAGAAGACCTCCGACATCCTCATGCAGCTCTCCATGCCGGGCATATTCCTCGGCTCGCTGGCCGCTCCCTACCAGAACGTGGGCGCCGTGCGCAACCGCGGCTGGGAGTGGCAGACCAACTACTCCGACTCGCGCCGCGACTGGAGCTGGAACATCGGATTCAACCTCTCGCACGTGAAGAACACGATCCTCGAGATGGGCGGCCTGCGGGAGCGCATCGACGGCAACACGATCAACCGCGTGGGCCAGCCCATCGGCGCCTTCTACGGCTACCGCGCGCTGGGCATCTACCGCACCGAGGAGGACCTCAACCGCACCAACTTGAAGGGCGAGGTCATCAAGCAGAACGGCGTGGCCCCCAAGCTGGGCGACATCATGTATGCCGACACGGACGACAACGGCAACATCACCGCCGACGACCGCGAGATCATCGGCAACCCCTTCCCGTCGTACACCTACGCCTTCAACATCGGCTTCGCGTGGAGGAACATCGACGTGTCGACCTTCTGGCAGGGCGTGGCCGGTCTGTACCGCTACAACTGGGAGACCTCGACCGACATCCGCGGCAACCTGACCTCGCGCTGGCTCGACCGCTGGTCGCCCGAGAACGTCGAAGGCAGCATGCCGGCGCTGGGCAACACGATGAACGACTCCTACTCGTCGTTCTGGCTGGAGAAGTCGAACTACCTGCGTCTGAAGAACCTCGAGGTGGGCTACACCTTCCGTCAGCCCGCCCTGGCCAAGGCCGGCATCTCGAGCATCCGCGTCTACTTCGCCGGTACGAACCTCTGGACCGTCACCCCGCTCAAGAACTGGGATCCCGAGAAGAGCTCGGGCGACCAGCGCAACGACGTGCACCCCAACATGCGCACCTACTCGTTCGGCGTAAACATCCAATTCTAACCAACCACAAGGAGGAAACATTATGAACATGAATCTGAAAAACATATTCGCTGTCTTTCTGCTTCCGCTCGCGCTGGGTTCCTGCTCGGACAGCTTCCTGCAGACCGATTCGCCCAACGAGCCCTCGGCCGGCACCTACTGGCAGACCGAGGACGACGCGCTGATGGCCCTCACGGCGTGCTACGACGCCATGCAGAGCCAGAATCTCTACGACGACAACATCGACGGCTGGCGCTTCGGCTTCCTCGGCCGCGAGACCTCGACCGACAACGGCGACCACACGTGGGGCGACTGGATGCTCGGCAGCTCGATCGCCCGCGGCACCTCGGCCACGACCGACGAGTGCTTCTCGATGTACTGGAACGCCAACTTCGAGGTCATCAAGCGGTGCAACCTGCTGACTGACAACATCGATCGCGTGCCTATGGAGGCCGCGAAGGTGGCTGCCTACAAGGCCGAGGCCATCGCGCTGCGCGCCCTGGCCTACTGCAACCTCACGTCGGTGTTCCGCGACGTGCCCTACCTGACCGAGTCGCTGACGCTCTCCAACCCCACGGCCGCCAAGACGCCGCGCGAGCAGATCGTCGCATCGATCGTCGCCGACATGCAGGCCACCGTCGCCGACATCCCGGCGAAGGGGCAGGCCGCCACGGGCCGCATGACGCGCGAGGCCGCCTATGCCATCCTGGGCCGTATCGCGTTGTTCAACCGGAAGTGGGACGTGGCCATCGACGCCTACCGGCAGGTCGTCGGCAAGGTGTCGCTCTTCCGCTCGGGCGACGGCAAGGACTTCCACAAGAACTTCGCCGACCTCTTCACCCAGGCCAACGAGACGGCCGACGAGGTGCTGCTCTCGATCCACTACAAGAGCGGCAAGGTGGGCGAGGGCAGCTGCTTCGGCGTCTGCTGGTCGGGCCCGATGAACGCCATCGAGGCCTCGATGAACCTCTGCGACGACTACTACTGCACCGACGGCCAGCCCATCGACAAATCGCCTCTGTTCAAGGGCAGCCTCGCCAAGGGCGGCCATACCAAGGCTGCGCCCGACTACGCCCGCTACGAGAACCGCGACCCGCGCATGAAGGGTACGCTGATGCTGCCGGGCATGACCTGGAACGGCCGCGAGTACACCAACGACCTGCCCGCCTCGTCGACCTGCTGCATCCGCAAGTGGTACACCCCCGAGGATACGGCCAACGAGTACGACGGCGGTCTGGACTACTATGTGATCCGCTATGCCGAGGTGCTGCTCTCGCTCGCCGAGGCGATGATCGAGAAGGGCGGCTATCCGCAGGCCGAGATCACCAGGCATATCAACGAGGTGCGCGCCCGCGTGGGCATGCCCGCCGTCGAGGATGTCGCTACCGAGGGTACGAACCTCTCGCAGGAGCGCCTGCGCGAGATCGTGCGCCACGAGCGCCGCGTGGAGCTGGCCTTCGAGGATCTGCGCTTCGCCGACCTCTACCGCTGGGGCGAGTGGGAGAACGGCGTGAAGCGCATGCAGCACGACAAGGAGTTCTACGGTTTCGGCTGCTACGAGCGCGCCTACCGCGGCCCGCAGGATCTGGTATGGCCCATCCCGCAGGGCGAGATCGATACCAACGACCTGCTCGAACAGCACGCCGAGTGGAAGTAGCGATGAGACGAGCTGCCTTTATCTGCTGTATCGCTCTGGCAGCTGGCACGACCGCCTGCGGCCGCCGTGCGGTACCGGCCGGCGAAGAACCGACGCCGGCCGGTGCTCCGGCGACCGAGTATGCGGGCTACGAGCTGGTGTGGACCGATGAGTTCGACGAGCCCGGCCGCCCGGCCGCCCACTGGTCCTACGAGCAGGGGTTCGTGCGCAACCGCGAGCTGCAGTGGTATCAGCCCGACAACGCTACCGTGGAGAACGGATGTCTGGTCATCACCGGGCGGCGCGAGACGGTGGTCAACCCCCTCTACGACCCCGAGAGCCGCGACTGGCGGCGCGAGCGGCCCCAGGCCGAGTTCACCTCGTCGTGCGTGACCACGCGCGAGAGCTTCGCCTTCCGCTATGGGCGTCTGGAGGTGCGGGCCCGCATCCCCGTGGCGCGCGGCGCCTGGCCGGCGATCTGGACCCTCGGCAACCGCTGGGGGTGGCCCGCCAACGGCGAGGTCGACGTCATGGAGTTCTACCGCCGCGCCCAGGCGGCGCCTCCGGGCGGCGAGAAGCGCGAGGCGGCGGAGGCCGGACCCGAGATTCCGATCATCCTGGCCAACGCCTGCTGGATGGGTCCCGACGGACGCGATGCGTGGGACGAGGGCACGGTGCCCTTCGCCCATTTTCTGGAGCTGGACCCCCGCTGGGCGTCGAAATTCCACCTCTGGCGCATGGACTGGGACGCCGACTTCATCCGCATCTGGCTCGACGGTGAGCTGATGAACGAGATCGACCTCAGGCAGGCCGACTGCGGGGGCGGCGCGAACCGCGACGTCAACCCCTTCTCGAACGACGTGGAGGATTTCGGCCACTATATCCTGCTCAACCTGGCGCTGGGCGGACACGGCGGCGAGCCCGACATCGAGGCCTTCCCGCTGCGCTACGAAGTCGACTTCGTGCGCGTCTACCGCGCTGCGGAGTAGGGGAGAGCATATACAACGAGCGGCCCGGAGCATCGAGCTCCGGGCCGCTTTTTCGTTGGGATGCGGGGCGGCGGGCGGTTGCGCTGTGTGTTGCGGCGGTGCTATTCGGCCACCTCCTGCTTGGTGCGCTTGCGGTGGCCGATGGCCAGATAACGTTGCAGGGTCTGTTGCAGGCGCGCGGGGTCGAGGTTGCGGCGCAGCTCGCCGTCCTTGGCCACGGAGATGCCCCCAGTCTCCTCCGAGACGACCACGATGATGGCGTCGGAGATCTCGCTCATGCCGATGGCCGCGCGGTGGCGCGTGCCGTAGTCCTTCGGCACGTCGCTCTGCGTGACGGGCAGGATACACTTGGCCGCCACGATGCGGTCGCCCTCGATCACCACGGCGCCGTCGTGCAGCGGGGCGTTCTTGAAGAAGATGTTCTTGAGGAGCGACGTCGAGACGCGCGCGTCGAGGGCGATGCCCCCCTCGGTAATCAGGCGCAGGTCGCTCTGCTGGCCGATGATGATGAGCGCCCCGGTGCGCGTGGCCGCCATCTCGCGGCATGCCGTGACGATGGGCGCCACGTTGGTCTGGATGGGGTCCTCGCCGGCCGAGAAGATGCGCGTGATGAAGTTGAACTGCTTCTGCCGCATGCCGATCATCTGCAGGAAGCGCCGCAGCTCGGGCTGGAAGACGATGATCAGCGCGATGGTTCCCACCGAGATCAGCTGCCCGAGGATCGTCGAGAGCAGCTCCATGTTGAGGGTACGCACCACGACCCACAGCAGATAGACGGCGATGATGCCCGAGAGGATGTAGGGGGCGTTGGTCCCTTTGGTCGTGCGGTAGATCAGATACATGATCAGCGCGACCAGCAGGATGTCGATCGCGTCGATGAAGGAGAACGGTACGAAACCCATAGCGTGCGGCTTTTAGATGGCACAAAGATACGAATAAGCCGAAAACAAAACCAAACTTGTTTGGATTTTGTTGAGGCGAAGTATCTTCGACGAAGTCAAAGATAGTGATAAGCGAGGGGCAAAAGCAAGCTCGCCTGCATTTTGCCGGGCGTGAGTATCCAGACCGCCGCCCGAAGCGCGAAAAAGCCGGCCCTTCCGTCGGGGAGGGGCCGGCTTTCGGCGTCGGGGCGGCTATCGGTCGAGCGCGACCTGCACCACGGGCTGCCGCTGCTCGCGGTCGAGCGGGCCGCTGCGGTAGGGCGTCGAGGCGAAGTCGATCCGGGCCAGGTCGATGCAGCGGATCGTGCTGTCGTAGGCCGTGCGGTAGTAGACGCGGCGGTGGGTGAGGTCGATCGCCGAGGTCCACTGCGTGGCGCTGGGGATGTCGGGAGCCTCTCCCGCGGGGTGCTCGATGCCGATGGGTATGTCGAAGAGGTTGAGCAGGTGGAAGCATTGCACCACGGCGCCGAAGGCGTCGGCCTGCTGCGGCGCCGTGGCGCGGTAGAAGGCTGCGCGCACGAAGCGCGACGGGGGCGTGGCGTCGCCCGGCAGGCCGAGCATGCCCGAACTGCTGCCCGTGGGTAGCAGCGTGTGCGTGCCCAGCGTCAGCGGCTCGGCGTTGCCCGGGCGCAGGTTGACGTAGTTGTCGAGGTTGGTCAGCTGCCACTCGAATCCCGGGGCGTTGGTCAGCACGCCCACCGGGTTCTCGAAGAAGCGGGCCTCGCCTCCGACGATCTCCAGCACCACCTGCCGCCCCGAGGGCTCGCCGATGCGCCAGTGGACCACCGATGCGGGTTCGAGTCCCGCCACGCGGATCGACGCCAGGCGCTCCTTCACCTCGTCGATCGAGGCGCACTGGGTGAGGATCCACGAGACGAGCTGCAGGTCGGAGACCGTGCGCTCCTTCTGCGCCGGATCGTAGGGCCGGTAGCCGCCGTAGCGGGGGAAGAAGAAGAGGCCGGCCGAGAGCCCCGCCTCGTTGATCCCCTCGGCGATGAACTCCTCGGCGACCACCGAGAGGCCCACGGCGCCGTAGCGGGCCCGGAACGCGAGGCCGTCGGCGCCCGAGGGGGTGAGCGAACGCAGGGCGTGGCCGCGCGGCAGCACGACGTAGCGGCTGCTCAGCGGGCCCTGCGCCCACTCGATCGTACGGCCCTGCACGTAGCTGCCGTCGGCCGCCGTGAGCGAGATGCCGGTGCAGGCGATGGCCTGGAAGGCGCCGCATGCCGCGGCGGCGCCCAGCAGAAGGTGTTTTGTCATCGGATGTCTGTTTTGGAGTTGTATGCTCCATCCGATGCAAAAAGAGGGCCGAACGGCCGTCGGCGCCCGATAAAACGGGGCCCGTCCCGACAAAAAAACGACCGCCCCTGTTTCGATAGGGACGGTCGCATGCGCGGACGGGTGTCCGGCCTATTTCTCGCTCTGCTTCTTGTCGGCGGCGTAGAGCTCGTTGACCTTGGCCAGCACGGACTGGCTGATGTCGAGCGTCGAGTCGGCGTCGATCAGGGCCGAGGCGTTGACGATGAGCTTGTAGTGCTTGTCGGAGTTGACCTCGCGGATGGCGCGCTGGAGCAGATCCTGCGCGCGGTTGGTGAAGACGAAGTTCTCCTCGTCGAGCTTCTGGGCCTCCTTCTGGGCCGAGCTCTGGAACGAGGCGGCGCGCTGCTCGATGCGCTTCTGCTGGGCCTGGGCGTCGCTGGTGGTGATGAGCCCCTTCTGGTATTTCTCCTGGAGCTGTGCGGCCTCGGCCTGGAGGTTCTGCTCGCGCTGGGCCCAGCTCTTCTGAGCCTTCTGGGTCTTCTCCTGCAGCGCGGCGCCCTCGGTCTTGTAGAGGTCGCTCTGGGCCAGCACGGCCTCGGGCGATACGATGGCGATGTCGGAGGCCTCGATCCGGCCGGTAGCCTCCTCGGCCGGAGCCTCGGCGGACTGCTGCTTCGGCCCGCAGGCGGTCAGGACCAGGGCTGCGGCCAGTGCCGAAAATAGCATCTTCTTCATAGTTCGGGTATGCGTTTTTGGGTTAAATTTCTCTTTAAAACATGCAAAGATACGAATTAGCGGCGATAAAAGCAAGTCTGCCTGCATTTTGTCGGACCGAAGTGTCTTTGGCGAAGTCAAAGATAGAAAAAAATCCGTATTTTTGCCTTGTTTACGTGAAAAAATCGGAGAGAACATGTATGAATATATAAGCGGAACGGTGGCCGAGGCGGCCCCGACCCATGCGGTCGTCGATGCGGGCGGGGTGGGGTATTACCTCCACATCTCGCTCGAAACATTTGCGGCCGTGGAGCATGCGCAGCAGGCGAAACTCTGGGTCCACCAAGTCGTGCGCGAGGATGCGCAGCTGCTCTACGGCTTTGCGACGAAGGCCGAGCGCGAGCTCTTCCGCCTGCTCATCGGAGTCTCGGGCGTGGGCGGCAACACGGCGCGGACGATTCTATCGACCTACTCGCCCCGCGAGCTGCAAGGGATCATCGCCGCCGGCAACGCCGTGCTCCTCAAGAACGTCAAGGGGCTGGGACTCAAGACGGCGCAGAAGATCATCGTGGAGCTCAGCGGCAAGCTCGCCCTCTCGACCGACCTGGGCGAGGGGGCCGTGCCCGCGGGTGCCGACACCGACGAGGCGATCGCGGCGCTGGTCATGCTGGGCTTTGCCAAGAGCGCGGCCGAGAAGGCCGTGCGGCAGGCCGTGCGCGAGCAGCCCGCAGCGGCCGTGGAGCAGATCGTGCGTCTGGCCCTGAAGATGTTGTAGGGCGGTGAGTTGGAGGGAAAGAAATTTTGTCGTATCTTTGTCGATTATGCCGATGAAACGATTGTTCGCATGCCTCGCCCTGGCGGGGGCGCTGCTCGCCGGATGCTCCGACGAGGAGGATGTGCTGCCCGACCAGCAGAAGCGCATGGAGTCCTACCTGCGTTCGACCCATGCGCCGCGCCTGGTGCACGAGCAGGAGATCGCCGACGAGCAGCTGCCCTGCTACTCGACGGCGGGCAATACGGTCTACCGCTACATCGCCAACCGCTACGACCCCGAGCGGCCCGCGCGGCGCGAAGTGGGGGAGCGGTCGTCGGTGCGGATCACCTTCCGCGCCTACGTCTTCTCCTTCGCCAACATCGTCACCTCGGGCCAGAGCGTCACGATGCCCTACTACACCAACGACCCGCTGCTGCGCGACGCCTTCCTCTCCCTCGAGGGGTTCAACCCCGCGGGGTGGAGCTTCGAGCCGCTGGCGATCGAAATGGGGCGCGGCGACATACTAAAAGGGCTCCGTCTCGCGTTACTCGGTTGTCGCGAGGGCGACGAGGTGGAGGCCTACATGACCTACAACATGGCCTACGGCGGCGACGACTTCTCGGTGGTGCCCGAGCAGAGCCCCGTGGCGATCTTTTTTACCGTCGACAGCGTAGAATAACAGTAAACCCGAAATAATGAAGTGTCTCAACATGAAAGCCTGCCTTGCGCTCGTGGCGCTCGTGGCAGCGTGTTCCTGCGCCAAGGAGCAGGACGTGGATACCGGACGGTATGAAACGCAGGCCCTGGCGGCGTGGATCCACCAGCACCGTCCCGACCTGGAGGGCAACCTGCAGGAGCCGGGCGGCTACTATGTCGACGTGCTCGACGCGGGCGATCCGCACTACGGAGCCATCAACGACACGGTGTGCTGGGTGCGGTTCGACTACTCGGGGCGCGATCTCGGCGGCAACATCGTCATGACGCGCGACGCTGCCGAAGCGGCGCTCGAGGGCACCTTCACCCGCTATACGCGCTATGTGCCGCTCTACCGCTATTGCGGCGAGCAGAATACGAGCCTGCTCGAGGGCACGTGGCTGGCCATGCGCAACGAGCTGACCCTCTCGGAGGAGTACTACACCAAATATAAGGACGATCCCGACCGCCGGATCACCGACCGCCGGCTCAAGCTGCGTCGCGGCTCGAAGGTTGTGCTCTACCTCCCCTCGACGGTCGTCGGCGGCAGCGTCTCGGGCACGGGCGGCTACGAGGGGCAGTTCACCCTCGACGAGGGGCGTCCGATGATCGTGACGATGGCCGTGTGCGACACGGTGAAGAATCCCCTGGAGGCCGAGGGCCGCGCCGTGGACGCCTTCTGCACGCTGGCCGGCAACGGCGGGCTGCACCTCTACCAGAAAGAGAAGGCGGAGAGCGCGAAAGAGGCCGACGAGGAGGAGTCGTCGATCCCCTCCGATCCCGAGGCGGCCGACCACCCCTACAACATCCCCGAGGCGTGGTCGTCGGTCAACGACACCATTCCCCAGCTCTACGTCAACTACCGTTACCGTCCGGAGGAGACCTTCCGCTTCGAGGAGCCCTACCATGCGGGCTTCGAGCCCTACGTCGACGAGGCCTCGATGGCCGACATCGACCGGCGTATCGTCGAGGCGCTGCGCGAGCGTTTCGGCGAGGCGGCGACCGCCTACAAAGGGGTCAAGGAGCTCGACGCCGACTCGGTGAAACTCGAGGGCAAGGCCAAGATCTGGTACATCGCCCGGTTCCTCGACGGGTTCGTCCTCGATACGAACATCGACGAGGTGAAGCAGATCGTCTACGGCGAGGTGAAGCAGGCGGGCAAGGCGCTCGAATACACGCCCAAGGACGGCGGCATGATCCAGGCCTTCTACTACACGGTGCCCAATCTCAAGTTCGGCCAGTGGGCGGCGCTCGTCACCTCGTCGACCCACGCCTACGGCTCCTCGGGGCAGAGCGGATCGACCACCACCGAGTCCTCGTCGAACAACAGCATGGCCGACTACTACAACTACATCAACTACCTCAATTACGCCAACTCCTACTACGGCAGCAGCTACGGCGGCTACTACGGCGGCTATTACGGCAGTTACATGGGCGGCTACTACGACCCCTACTACGGCTACGGCGGCTACGGTTACGGCTATGGTTACGGCAGTGGTTCGGACAACTCCACCACCACGACCACCACGTCGGTCAGCACGGAGGTCCCCTCTTTCACGCCCCTCATCTTTCAGCTCTACGTCGAGCCCGAGGAGTAGGGTCGCGACGCGGCCGGACATCTGGGCGGCGCCCTCCCGCAGGAGGACGCCGCTTTTTTCGTAATTTCCGGCCGGAAATTTGGAAATACCGAAAAAAAGAACTAATTTAGTCAAGCAGAAACATCAACCTAAATCTAAAAGGATATGATTATCACATTCAACGAATTGCGCCGAATCAAGGATCGGCTGCCGAGCGGCAGTTCGCAGCGCATTGCAGATGAGTTAGGAATCGACGTGGAGACCGTCCGCAACTACTTCGGCGGTTCGCACACGGCGAAGGAGTGCGTGGGTGTGCATTTCGAGCCGGGACCCGACGGCGGCGTGGTGACGCTCGACGATACGGCGATCCTCGATGCGGCGATGCGTATCCTGGGAGAAAATAAGTAAGGACGGCTTCGTGCCGTTTCGGGGGCCTGCGGCGACGCAGGCCCTTTTTCGTGCTGCCAAAATAGCACCTTCGGCGCCCGGAGGGGGCGGGGTTTCTGCCAATCGTCTGACAAATTGGCAGTCGGCGGGGTTTGGTATAGCGTTTGTTCCAAGGGGGAACGTGCCCCGCGAGGGGTGCATATAAATAGAACGAAGAACAATTAAACTCAATAAAAGATTATGGCAAAGATTATCGGTATCGACTTAGGAACGACGAACTCCTGCGTAGCAGTGATGGAGGGCAGCGAGCCCGTGGTTATTCCCAACAGCGAGGGTCACCGCACCACCCCGTCGGTGGTGGCGTTCACCGAGGGCGGCGAGCGCAAGGTCGGCGATCCGGCCAAGCGCCAGGCGATCACCAACCCCAAGCGCACGGTCTTCTCGATCAAGCGCTTCATGGGCGAGCGCTACGACCAGGTGGCCGCCGACATCGCGCGTGCTCCCTACGCCATCGTGCGCGGCGACAACGACACGCCCCGCGTGGACATCGACGGTCGTCTCTACACGCCGCAGGAGATCTCGGCCATCACGCTCCAGAAGATGAAGAAGACGGCCGAGGACTACCTGGGCCAGGAGGTCACGGAGGCGGTTATCACCGTGCCGGCCTACTTCTCCGACTCGCAGCGTCAGGCCACCAAGGAGGCGGGCGAGATCGCCGGTCTGAAGGTGCGCCGCATCATCAACGAGCCCACGGCCGCCGCACTGGCCTACGGCATGGACAAGAAGAACAAGGACATGAAGATCGCCGTGTACGATCTGGGCGGCGGTACGTTCGATATTTCGATTCTGGAGCTCGGCGACGGCATCTTCGAGGTGAAGTCGACCAACGGCGACACGCACCTGGGCGGCGACGACTTCGACCACGTGCTGATCGACTACATGGCCGAGTCGTTCAAGGCCGAGCACGGCATCGATCTGCGTCAGGACCCGATGGCGCTCCAGCGTCTGAAGGAGGCGGCCGAGAAGGCGAAGATCGAGCTCTCGTCGTCGACCACCACGGAGATCAACCTCCCCTACATCATGCCTGTCAACGGCATCCCGCAGCACCTGGTGATGTCGCTCACGCGTGCCAAGTTCGAGCAGCTGTGCGACCACCTGATCCGCAAGACCGTGGAGCCCTGCAAGGCGGCGCTGCGCGACGCGGGCCTCGAGCCCTCGCAGATCGACGAGGTGATCCTGGTGGGCGGTTCGACCCGCATCCCCGCCATCCAGAAGATCGTCGAGGAGTTCTTCGGCAAGGCTCCCAACAAGTCGGTGAACCCCGACGAGGTGGTGGCCATCGGCGCCGCGATCCAGGGCGGCGTGCTCACGGGCGAGGTGAAGGACGTGCTGCTGCTCGACGTCACGCCCCTCTCGCTGGGTATCGAGACGCTGGGCGGCGTGATGACCAAGCTCATCGACGCCAACACCACCATCCCGGTGCGTAAGTCGGAGGTCTTCTCCACGGCAGCCGACAACCAGCCTTCGGTGGAGATCAACGTCTGCCAGGGCGAGCGCCCGCTGGCCCGCGACAACAAGTCGATCGGCCGCTTCCACCTCGACGGCATCCCCGCCGCACCGCGCGGCGTGCCGCAGATCGAGGTGACGTTCGACATCGACGCCAACGGCATCCTCAATGTCTCGGCCAAGGACAAGGGCACGGGCAAGGAGCAGAAGATCCGCATCGAGGCGTCGTCGGGCCTTACCGAGCAGGAGATCCAGCGCATGCGCGACGAGGCGAAGGCCAACGAGGCCAAGGATAAGGCAGAGAAGGAGCGCATCGACAAGATCAACGCCGCCGACTCGAACATCTTCGCCACCGAGAAGCAGCTCAAGGAGTACGGCGAGAAGCTGCCCGCCGACAAGAAGGGCGCCATCGAGACCGCCTTGGGCAAGCTCAAGGAGGCTCACAAGAACGCCGACGTGGCGGCCATCGACACGGCCATCGCCGAGCTCAATGCCGCATGGCAGGCCGCTTCGCAGGACATCTACGCCCAGCAGCAGGCCGCGCAGGGTGCCGCAGGCGCCCAGGGCGCGGGTGCGGGCCAGCAGGGTGGCGGTGCGGCGCAGGACGGCGCCAAGCAGCAGCCCGAGGACGTCGAGTTCGAGGAGGTGAAGTAACCCCTCGGGCGGACCGCCCTCCCGCGACGAACGACCCCCGCTCCGGATACTCCGGGGCGGGGGTTTTCGTGTGTCGGCGGGTTGCGGGCGGCCGGACGGGCGGGGTCGGGCGGCGGTTTTCAGGGGTTGAGGGGCGGTTTTCGGGCGGGGCGCCGCGGGGCTCGTTCGTCCGCGCCGCCCGCGCAGAGCGCCCCGACCCGGATGCCGGTGCCGGCTCCCTCGTGATCTGCCGCTGCGTCCGGCTCGCGAGGCGGTTTCCCGGACCTGCGCCGGCGCATGCTGCGGGCTGCGACGCCGTGTCCTCGACGTCGTGCCGGCGATACGGTCCGCGGCGGTTCGCTCGCCGGCGGACGGGCTGCAACGGTTCACTTGCCGGTCGGCGGCTTGCATGACAGAAAGGGAGGCGTTTTCTCGAAAGCGCCTCCCTTTGGTCGGTTACTCCTGGGGCCGGTTATCGCTCCGCCACAATCAGCTCGACGATGGTGTCCGCACCCGCGGGCACCTCGCCCAGGCGGAGCAGCACGCCCGCGTCGTCCTGCGCGAAGGAGACCTTGCTGCGGTCGGCGAAGCGCACGGCCTGCTTCACGCGCAGCCCCTCCAGCGGGAGGAAGAGCTCCTTGTCGGGGCAGTCGAAGATGTGGACCCACACGCGGTCGCCGCGGCGCGTGGTGACGCCCCACGGGCGCGGTTCGACGGGGCCGGCCTCGGTGCCGTAGACCGTCTCGCCGTTGGCGCGCAGCCACTCGCCCACGGCCGCGAGGCGCTCGAGCGCCGCCGCCGGGAGCGCTCCGTCGGGCTGCGGGCCGATGTTGAGCAGCAGGTTGGCGCCGCGCCCGGCCGCACCGACCAGATAGCGGACGAGCCGCTCGGTCGACTTGTAGTTCTGGTCGGCGATGCGGTAGCCCCACATGCCGTTCATCGTCTCGCAGGTCTCGAGTGGCAGGCGGCTGATCTCCTGCCCCGAGAGCCCGGCGGTGTTCTCGCCCGGCAGGTCGCGCTCGAAGGCCTGCGCGTCCTCGCCCTCGAAGGGCGCGAGGTGGTGGTTGTTGATGACGAGGCAGGCGGGCTGTAGCTTGTGGATCAGCGCGTAGAGCTCGCCCAGGCGCCAGTCGAACGAGGGGTTGCGGTCCTGGTCCCACACGCCGTCGAACCAGATGGCCCCCACCTCGCCGTACTGGGTGAGCAGCTCGGTGAGCTGCGCCTTCATGAAGTCGAAATAGGCGTCGGCGTCCTCCTTCTCCGCGGGGCGGCCCGTGCCGAGGCCCGTGCGGCCGCGCGGAGCGTCCTCGCGCCACCAGTCGATGAGCGAGTAGTAGAAGTGGAGGCGGATGCCCTGGCGGTGGCACTCGTCCGCCAGCTCCTTCACCACGTCGCGGGCGAAGGGGGTCGCCTCGACGATGTTGTAGGGCGACTGCGCCGTGCGGAACATCGAGAAGCCCTCGTGGTGGCGCGTGGTGAAGCAGATGTAGCGGGCGCCCGCCTCGCGGAAGGCCGTGACCCACTCGCGCGCGTCGAAGTGTGCGGGGTAGAAGCCTGCGGCGAGCTTCTCGTACTCGCGGTAGTGGAGGTTGGCGTTGGTCATGTGCCACTCGCCCTGCCCGAGCATGGCGTAGAGCCCCCAATGGAGGAAGATGCCGAAGCGGCCGTCGGCGAACTGCTGCCGCGCGGCGAGGTTCTCGGGTGCGGGTCGGTAGCCGGTTTGCGCCGAGAGGCCGCCCAGGCAGCAGAGCGCAGCCAGTAGGGTGGTGATTCGTTTCATTTCGAAGGGTTAGGATTGTCGGTTAATTGCAAAGATATGCGAATAAGTCGGAATATGAAAGCCGAGGCCCTCATTATTGCGTGCGCCGGGGCGTGCCTCCCCGCTCGGCCATCCACATGCCCGATAGGATCAGCGCGGCGCCCGCCATCGCCGCGGCGGTGATCCGCTCGCCGATGAAGAGCGCAGCCGTGAGCATCGTCACCAGCGGGTTGAAGTAGATGTAGTTGGTGGCCCGCACGGCTCCCAGGCGGCGGATCACGGCGTTCCACACGAGGTAGCAGAGCATCGAGGCGACCAGCCCCAGGAAGAGCAGGTTGCCCCACACGGCCGGGCGCGCCAGCAGCCACGCCGGGGGCGCCCCCGCGCCCGCGAAGAGCGCCGGCGAGATGGTCGCCAGCCCGTAGAAGAAGATCTTGCGCGTGACCAGCAGCGCCTCGCAGCGCCCCAGGATGCGCTTGACCAGCAGCGAGTAGAGCATCCACAGCAGGGCGGCCGAGAGCGCCAGCAGGTCGCCCGCGGGCGAGAGGCGGAGCACGAAGCGGCCGTTGAGCACCACGAGCACCATGCCGGCGAAGGCGATGAGCGAACCCGCGGTCTGGCGGCGCGTCATCCGCTCGCGCCGGTCGAGCGCCCCCAGGAGCAGGGCCGTCCACAAGGGGGCCGTGCAGACGATCAGCGAGACGTTGGAGGCGGGGGCGTATTGCAGGGCGATGTTCTCCGTGAGGAAGTAGAGCGAGCCGCCCGTGACGCCCGCGGCGAGGGCCAGCGCCTCGTCGGCCGCGCTGCCGAGCCACAGCCGCCGCGGCGCCAGCGGCAGGATGCACGCATAGGCCAGGGCGAAGCGCAGGAAGAAGATCCACGCGGGGGTGAGGCCGTGGGCGATGAGCACCTTGGTCGAGACGAAGGTGGCGCCCCACACCGAAACGGTGAACAGGGCGGCCAGGTGGTAGCGGTATGCACGCAGGCGTTCCATACGCGCAAAGGTAATCATTACGCGGCGATGCGTCAACGCCCGGAGGCGATTTTTGCGGCACGTCGGGCGCGCCCGGCGGCGGCCGCGGGGGCAAAATCCGCTTTTTTTCGGCGCGCGCCACTTTTAGCGTCTCTGTTTTCGCTTTTCATCATATTTTTTCTATCTTTGCACGCTAACCGAGCCGAAGAAAAACGTAAAACAAATCAAATATTTATCGTTCCATGCAAAGTAAAGGCTTTATCAAACTACTCGCCGTGCTTCTTGCGCTTGCGTGCGTTTACCAGCTCTCGTTCTCGTTCAAGACGCGGAGCGTAGAGAAGAAGGCGGCGGCCTATGCCGCGCAGTTCCCCCTCGCAGAACAGGCCGGGGCGGAGCAGCACTATCTGGATTCGGTCCAGAATCTCCCCGTATACAACATGCTGGGGGCCAAGAATTTCACCTATAAGGAGTGCAAGGAGAAGGAGCTCAACCTGGGTCTGGATCTCAAGGGCGGTATGAACGTCATGCTGGAGGTGCAGGTCGAGGACGTCGTCAAGGCGCTGGCCGGCGACAGCCAGAACGATCCGGCCTTCCGCGCCGCCATCGCCGAGGCCAACGAGGCGATCAAGCAGGGCGCCTCGAAGGACTACATCGATGACTTCGTGAAGGCCTACCAGAAGCACTCCGACGGCGCTTCGCTGGCCGCGATCTTCGTGAGCCCCGACCGCAAGGAGATCACGCTCGAGACCTCCGACGCCGAGGTGGCCAAGATCCTCAAGCGAGAGACCGAGGCCGCCATCTCCGCCTCGTTCAACGTGCTGCGCAGCCGTATCGACCACTTCGGCGTGACGCAGCCCAACATCATGCGCCTGCCCAACTCGCACCGCATTCTGGTCGAGCTGCCGGGCGTCAAGGAGCCGCAGCGCGTGCGCAACCTGCTGCAGGGCACCGCGTCGCTCGAGTTCTGGACCACCTACGACGCCCGCGAGGTGCTGCCCGCGATGGTCGCCGCCGACAAGTTCATCCGCAGCGAGCTGACCGCAGCGCCCGCCGCGACCGAGGAGGTCGAGGTCGCCTCGACGGACGACGCCGCAGCCCAGGGCGAGGGTCTGATTGCCGAGGTGGGCGCCGCAGCCCGGGACGAGGAGGCCCGCACGGGCCGTTACGACCGCGAGCAGAACCCGCTCTTCGCGCTGCTCGATCCGTCGTTCGCCGGCGGTGCCGTGGTGGGTGCCGCCTACAAGGCCGACATGGCCGCCGTGGAGGCCTATCTGGCCGATCCGTCGGTGCGCGATCTCTTCCCCGCCGACCTCGAGTTCAAGTGGGGCGTCAAGGGCGAGGATGCCATCGACGGCCGCTACTATCTCTACGCCATCCGCATCTCGACCCCCGACGGCAAGGCGCCGCTCGACGGTTCGGTCGTCACCGACGCCCGCGAGCAGTATGCCGAGCGCGGCGCTACGGCCGTGGTTTCGATGGCGATGAACGCCGCCGGCACGCAGGAGTGGTCGCGCCTGACGGGCGAGAACATCGGCAAGTGCATCGCCGTGGTGCTCGACGGCTACGTCTACTCGGCTCCCGTCGTGCGCACGAAGATCGACAAGGGCACCTCGGAGATCTCGGGTGACTTCACCATCCAGGAGGCCAAGGACCTCGCCAACGTCCTCAACTCGGGTAAGGTTCCCGCGCCCGCCAAGATCATCCAGGATACGGTCGTAGGCCCCTCGCTGGGTCAGGAGTCGATCGACGCCGGTCTGATGTCGTTCCTCATCGCCTTCATCCTGGTGCTGCTCTACATGGGCCTCTTCTACAAGACGGCAGGCTGGATGTCCGACCTCGCGCTGCTGACCAACGTCTTCCTGCTGATGGGCATCCTCGTCTCGTTCGGCGCCGTGCTGACCCTGCCGGGTATCGCCGGTATCGTGCTGACGATGGGTATGGCCGTCGACGCCAACGTCATCATCTACGAGCGCATCAAGGAGGAGCTGCGCGGCGGCAAGGGCCTTTCGCTCGCCATCAAGGACGGCTTCTCGAAGGCCTACTCGGCCATCATCGACGGTAACCTGACGACGATCATCACGGGTATCGTGCTCTTCGTCTTCGGCAACGGTCCCGTCCAGGGCTTCGCCACGACGCTCATCATCGGTATCATCACCTCGTTCCTGAGCGCCGTCTTCATCACGCGCCTGCTGATCGAGTGGGTCGTGGAGCGCTGGGGCTCGATCTCCTTCTCGCGCAAGTGGTCGGAGAACTTCCTCAACAACACCCACATCGACTTCATCGGCGCCCGCCGCATCGGCTACATCGTCACCGTGGCGCTCGTCGCCCTCTCGTGCCTCTCGTTCGTGGCGCGCGGTCTGAACCTGGGTGCCGAGTTCACGGGCGGCCGCGCCTACGTGGTGCGCTTCGACAAGGCCGTGTCGGCCGAGGACGTGCGCCGCAACCTCGACGCCGAGTTCTCGAAGATCGCCGACGCCGACGCCCAGAACATCAGCTTCGAGGTGAAGCAGTACGGCAACGAGAACCAGATGCGCATCGTCACGCAGTACCGCTACGACGATACGTCGGACGAGGCTACGGCCGTGGTCGAGCGCATCATCTACGACGCCATGAAGCCGCTCTACACCTATGACATCACCTTCGAGCAGTTCCGCAACACGCAGACCGACGAGAACGGTATCCTGACCGCCGACAAGATCGGCCCCTCGATCGCCAAGGACATGACCTGGAACGCCATCTACTCGGTGCTCTTCTCGCTGCTCGCCATCGGTCTCTACATCACCTTCCGCTTCAAGCGCTGGCAGTGGGCTTCGGGCGCCACGATCGCCCTGGCGGTCAACGCTCTGTTCATCATCGGCCTCTTCTCGATGTTCTACGGCCTCGTGCCCTTCAACCTCGAGGTGAACCAGGCCTTCATCGCCGCGATCCTGACCATCATCGGTTATGCGATCAACGACACGGTGGTGGTCTTCGACCGCATCCGCGAGTACCTGGGTCTCTATCCCAAGCGCAACCTGAAGGAGAACGTCAACAACGCCATCAACTCGACCCTCTCGCGTACGATCAACACCTCGGGCACGACGCTCGTCACGCTGCTGGCCATCTTCTTCTTCGGCGGCGAGACCATCCGCGGCTTCATCTTCGCGCTGACGGTGGGTGTCGTCGTGGGTACGGCCGCTACGATCTTCATCGCAACGCCGGTGGCCTACGACCTGATGACCAAGCGCGGCAAGCTCGGCAAGGAGTAACGCGGCGCCAGCCCCGCCCGCGGCGGGCGTATGGATTGATTTGCAATATGAGGCTTTCGCCGGAAACGGCGGGATAGTGTGAAAATAAACGAGGTTTCGGTTTTCAATCGTTACCTCGTTTATTTTTTGTATTGCATCATGCAATCGATATATGCTCTTGCGTTAGCTTTCATCTTGCCGTTAGACTCTGCCGGAATTAGATTTGTCCCACGAAAAAGCGGAGTTTATGCGCCGTATGTTCAAAGTGCTCTTTTACCTCATAATTTTTTCCTTCAGAAATGCGTGTGAAAAAATATCAGTATTTTTATGCTGACAATCGACCGCTATGAAATACTTGATACTCCTTTTGATACTTTTGCTCTCATCCGGCTGCGGTGGAACCCGACAAATCGAGCATGAACTATACGTTGCATCAAGATTGTTGCGCATCGAACCGGACAGTTCGTTGCGCATCATCGAGAACATCGACCCCGACCGGATTCTGCGGCGCAGCACGCGGGCGAAATACGCGCTCTTGTATTCCGCAGCACTCGATAAAAATTATGTGGATACCGATGACGATTCGCTGATACGTATTGCATATCGGTATTACGACAAGCGGATTTGTTCGGATTCGGTGAAGTTTCTGATTAACTATCACTATGGGCGCATCTATCAAAACGGCTGCGATTATCGGGAAGCCATGCGCTATTATCTGACTGCGGAAAAATACGCCCTTGCGGCTCATAAGAGTTATTATCTGGGGTTGGTATACTCCCGTATCGGGGAGGTCTATTCCGAGCAGATGAATTTTAACGGAGCGCTGGAATATTATCGGAATGCTTATGAGGCATGGGAAAAACTACGCAATCTTGCGTTTATGAATAATGCGATGCTTAATATCGCTAATGCCTGTTCCAGTTTGGGCGATAACGACAATGCCGTAAAATACTATTCGCAAGCGCTGCAAGCAGCCGTACAGCAGGAAGATGACGAAATAATTGTTGCTTGTTTAAGCAATTTAGGGGATATTTATGTAAATGAGGGCGATTATCCAAAAGCCCTGAAAGCCGTAAAGGAGATCGAGCGGATCGCCCCGGACGGTTTGTCGATTTATCAATATAGGGTATTGACCAAAGCCTATTATCTGCAACACAAGATCGACAGCGCACGATATTATTTCAATATCGCTTCGGATTTGGCGGAGGATATTCGGGACGATGCACAACTGGCATATCTGTCTATTCAAATTGAGCTGGCATCCGGAAATTCGGAGGAAGCCGCCAATTCGCTCAACGAATATATCCGATTGAGCGATTCCATATCCCGCATGGTGGTATCTCAATCGGCAACCGCTGCCGAGGGAAAATATTATAAAGAGCAAACTGCGTTTGCGGGTTACCGTCTGAAAGTACGAACCTACTTCGAATATGTCGTCGGACTGCTGATCTGCGCCGTTGCGATTTTCCTGGTCTACTACTATCGGGAGCGCATGGAACGAAAGCAGCAGCAGGTCGAACGCTACATGTTGGCTGTTGACAGCATTCGGGCATCGAAAAACCGCATCCTCGAACATCTTGCCGTCAAGCAGGAACAGGAAGTGCAACTTAAAGAATTGGTGCTGTCCCGCTTCGAGTTCCTTGATCAGCTCGGCCGGGTGTTCTATGAACGAAACAACACAAAAGCCCAGCAGGAGGCTATCTACAAACATGTGAGAAACTTCTTTACGGACCTTGCATCCAACCCCGCGGCCAAAAAAGAGTTGGAGGAGCTCGTAAACACGGTAAATGACAATATCATCGTGAAACTGCGGACGCAATTTCCGAAATTCAAACCTGCGGATATAGATTTGCTGTGTTACATCTACGCAGGATTTTCGGCGCAAATCATCAGCGTTATAATCGGCGATTCGGTATCGAATATCTACAACCGCAAATCGAGATTGAAAGCCCGAATCGCGACGTCGGATTCGGCGGAAAAAGATTTCTTCATTCGAAAAATGCAATAATATGCTGATTGCCAGTCGAATCGCTCCGCCATGCTCGGCTGCTTTCAAAAATCGGGTATGTAATGCATTGAATTTCATATAGATATATACGCATTATAATGGCTGCGAGATTTTCACAATTCTCGCAGTTTTTATTTCGTTGTATTTCAGGTGCTTGTCTGTTTCGTGTGATAGATTTATAGACGCCGATTTTGCTGTAGGAAAAGGCCGAAAGCCTAACTTTGCTATTGTCTAACCATCATACCAATCACGTGAGAAAAATTTTCTTATTATTTGCGCTGTGCTGCATCGGGGCAGGAATTTGCATCGAGGCGTATGCAAATCAAAAGCGGCCGAAAAACATTTCTGTTCACCTGGAGAAGAAGATGACGGCTAAAGGTCCTCGCAGTGCCTCGCAGCCTATCGAGGCAGTGTTTTCTGCGGATGGCAATGCCATTACGCTCCACTCTCCCGAGAATTGCGACCGGGCATTCGCTACGATCTCCGGCAATGGAACCTGCATTACGGATATGGTGAATTTCACCGATCGAACTGCGATGCTCGACGTGTCGGACCTCGACTGCGGGGGGGGGTATTTGATTACCGTCGAATATGAAAACGGCGCGATTTACACCGGGCAGATCGAGTTTATCGAATAATCTCTTTCAAAAATTTACCTTTAATTATGATTATGAAACGAATTGTTAATGTTTTACTGGCAAGTCTTGTGGCTGTCGCTGTTGCTTGCACAAAAGATGCGAGCCTGGAACAGACAACAACGGAACCGCAGGAGATTGGCGTCGATGGCGATATTGTCTGCATTGACGGAACGCTGCATTTTCCCTCGTCGAAATCGTGTTTTGCAACAATGGATGCGCTTGTTTCGGATGAGGATTTACATGTTTTTGAAAAAAAGCATAATTTTACATCGGTTCGCACGTTTACAGATAGTATGTTGGACGAACTGATTGCGTGCGAAACTCCGGAAGAATATCAAGCGATTTTAGAAACTTGCACAGATTACCTTGTAGAAGAGGACGGGCGGCTTATGCCTAAAATCGTTTCATTCGCCTATGCAAGCATTGCGGATGTCAATGGCGTTTTCTATGTCGAAGGTATCAAACACACCGTTTCGGGTGATAAAATCATAATTGAAACGGCAGACCCTGTTACTCGTGCAAGCGTTGTTAAAGAGATCGACTATGTCGTTCAGATGAACACTAATCTGGAAACGCGCGGTGAAACGAACCAGAAATATTTTGACAATCGTTATGAAACCAAAAAGTATAAGGTGTTCGGTCGTACACATATTTTGAGGATGGTTATTGCCAGAGATGGTGGCAATGGAACGACGGCTTATGAGTCTTCATTCGCTATGGAATTACAGCTCTCCGGTCAGAAAAAGAAAACACTGATAGGTTGGAATACCTACCAAGATAGGTTTACGATTACGCATTTATCGTTCGAAATTTCGATAGGAGGACAACTTTTTAAATATAATCCTAATTACGCCCCGTTTTCTGTAACATCCGGCACTACAAAAAGTTATAAATTCCGCATTCCTATCGGCGGCCTGTGGATCAGTTCACCTGAAGTAGCCATGCCCATACCCGAAAACTTTCATATGATACGTTGGAGAGCGTTGAGTGATGCTCTTGGTAACTGCGGCGCAGTGACGGAAGAGTGGAGGAAAGTCAAGCCTTCGGTACTCCTTCCGTTGTCGAACTGCATGTAATCCTCCTATTAAATATCAACCATTTAAATATCAACCCAATGAAACGTTTGCTTTTGTTTTTATTTCTGGCATGGTCCGTTACTTCATGTGAAAATGAAGAACGCGTGACTTTTTATGAGGACATGATTTATTTCACAGAAAAGTTGTCGTCGTCCGAAGGCTATATTTCACCGATAACGACATTGTCGGCAAAGCCCGATTCGCAGATGGAGCTACTGGTCTGGCGAAATGCTTTCGCAGCGAAAGATCATCCCCGACAGAATGTACGGATAGTCGTGGATCAAAAACTTTCCACGGCCGAAGAGGGGCGTGATTTTTCTATCTCGGAATCGAATTTAGATTTCAACGGTAAGGATAATACGTCTATTCCGGTCTCTATAAATATACGTTCTGCCTCAGGCAAAAAGATTGTCCTGCAACTCGTTTATGAATATTACAACGAATGTCCTGCCGAAACCCGCAGGGCCGACCGATTAAAAATCGACATAGAGTAATTGAAACAAATTCATCGGGTATGAAAAAGCTACTCGTCGCATTTGCCCTGCTGTGTTTCATGCAGGGAAATGCTCAAACCGTCCAATCCTCGGTCGCGGATCGCAAGGTCGGCCGTATCGAAGGTGAAATCGGCGGCGGCCTCTCTTTCGGTGCCGACAAACTGAATTTCGACAAGAACAGACTCGGAGCGACATTTCATGCCGAAGCGCGATATAATATGCAGCGCGTGCCGTTGGATGTCGGCGTCCAGGTCGCGGGGACGATTTTCCACCGGGAGTCCGTCGATGCAGGAGAGCTGAAATTCAAGACCTGGAACGTGATGGCTGTCACGGATTACAATTTCCGGCGTCATACGAAAATTTCGTTCTTCGCGGGCATGGGCTTGGGTTATGCCTCTTTGGATCATTCGGCTCCGATCGTCTTCGATGACTCGCAGCCCAACTGGGGCGGATTCTCGACGGGAACCAAGACGGGATCCTTCTGTTTCATGCCGCGTGTCGGCGTAGAGTTGTTCCACCACCTTCGCGTGACTCTCGATTACAAGCTGCAGGAGAAAGCGAACCGTCATTTCGGACTTTCGCTCGGTGTGGTTTTCGGCGGGGGACGCAGATAATCGCAAAAAATGATTGCACGAAAGATGTCGGAAAACCCCGGCATCTTTTTTTGTCGGATCATACGGGCGAGCGGCGGCATGAAAATGCCGCGGCTTTTGGTGGTGCGGCCCGTTTTATTTCTTAACTTTGCGCGGGAAAACACATCCGACCTATGGAAAATCCGTGGAAGCTCATGCGCCGCTACGTCTCGCCGGTCTTTCTGTCGATGCTCGTGGCGTCGTTCATACTCTGGTACATCGCCAAGCTGAGCTATACCTACACCACCGAGCAGACCGTGCGGCTGAACGTCGACGGCGAGCACTTCGAGGTGACCTGCGTGGTCGAGGGGGTGGGTACGAACCTGTTCGGCTACCGCGTCTATGCCACCAAGCGGCTGCGCATCCCCCTCTCGGAGCTCCACTACGCTGTCTCGCGCGAGGAGGGGCACGAGGGGAAGCTGGTGATCGACCCCCAGTCGTTGCAGAATGCCATCTCGCTGCGCATCAGCGATATCAAGTTCATCTCAATGGGCCCCGTGCCCGAGATCGACAAACCTGCCGAGCCATGATGAAGGTGGGGGTCACGGGCGGCATCGGCAGCGGCAAGAGCACCGTCTGCCGCCTCTTCGCCGAGCGCGGCGCGGCGGTCTACGATTCGGATCGCGAGGCGCGGCGCCTGATGCACGAGGACGAGGCGCTGCGCCGGGCCGTCGCGGAGCGCTTCGGCGCCGGGATCTACCGCGACGGTGAGCTCGACCGCGCGGCGCTGGCCGCGGAGGTCTTCGCCGACGCCGGGGCGCTCGCCGAGCTCAATGCCCTGGTCCACCCGGCCGTCGTGCGCGACTTCGCCGCCTGGGCCGAGCGGCAGCAGGGGGAGTATGTGGTGCTGGAGAGCGCCATCCTCTTCGAGGCGGGGCTGGAGGGGTGCGTCGACCGCACGGTGGCGGTGCTGGCGCCCGCCGAACTGCGCGTGCAGCGTGCCGCGCGGCGCGACGGCTGCGACCCCGAAGCGATCCGCCGGCGCATCGCCGCCCAGTGGGACGACGACCGGCTATGCAGCAGCGCCGACTATACGATCGTCAATATTTTCGAGACGGACCTCGAACCGGCCGTCAAGGAGTTGGATTTTATCTTCAGACATGGCAAGCGTTGATTTCGATTTCAGCACGCCGCAGGTGATGGCGATCGTCAACGTCACCCCCGACTCGTTCTACGACGGCAGCCGCACGCCCGACGAGGGAGCCTTGGAGCGGCGCATCGCGCAGGTGATGGCCGAGGGCGCCTCGATCGTCGACGTGGGGGGCTACTCGTCGCGCCCGGGTGCCGACCCCGTGCCGGCCGACGAGGAGTGGCGGCGCGTCGAGCGGGGGCTGCGGGCCGTGCGGCGCCTCGACGGCCGTGCGGTCGTGTCGGTCGACACGTTCCGCAGCGAGGTCGCCGAGCGGGCGATAGAGGCGTTCGGGCCGCTCATCGTCAACGACATCTCGGCCGGCGAGCTCGACGGGCGCATGGCCTCGGTGGTGGCGCGCTACGACGTGCCCTACATCGCCATGCACATGAAGGGCGACCCGCAGACGATGCAGTCGCTGACCGACTACCGGCGCGACATCGTGACGGAGGTGGTCTCCTATTTCGAGCGGCGCATCGAGCGCTTCGCCGAGGCGGGCATCCGCCGCGAGCGGCTGATCCTCGACCCCGGGTTTGGGTTCGCCAAGACGCTGGAGCAGAACTACGAGCTGCTGGCGGGGCTCGACCGGCTCGCGGCGCTGGGGCTCCCGGTGCTGGCGGGGCTCTCGCGCAAGTCTATGATCTACCGCCTGCTCGACACCGCACCGGGCGAGGCGCTGGCCGGCACGATCGCCCTGGGGTGGGAGTGTCTGCGGCAGGGGGCGACGATCTTGCGCGTGCACGATGTGCGCGAGGCCGTCGATACGGTGCGGATCTTTCATACTTACCGACAAAACACAGCATTATGGCAGACGAAAAGATAGCGGGGGAGCTCTCCGAGCCGCGACAGCAGCAGCAACAACAGCAACAGCAGCAGCCGGCCGAGGCCGGAGAGCGCACGGGCGACCGGGCCGAGGGTCGGCGCCGCGCGCGGCGCCGCAGCGCCAGAGCGGCCGAGCCTCCCGCCGCCGAGGCGGCGCAGACCGACAAACCGGTCGGCAGCCCGGTAGATAAACCGGTAGAGAAGGCCGCCGAGAAGCCGGCTGAAAAACCCGCCGCGAAGCCCGCCGGGCGATCGCAGGAGAGGCCGGCCGCGGCTGGCAGGGCCGAAAAGCAGGCTCGGCCCCGCCCGACGAAATCGGCCTCCGGAGCCGTCCGCTCCGCCGGGCGCACCGCCCCCGAGCGGCGCACGGCCCGCAGCGGCGGGGGAGCCGGGAGCTCGGCAGCGAAGCGTGCGTCCGGGCCGTCGTCGGCCCGCGGCGGCAGCGGGTGGAACTGGCGCGAGGACCTGCGTCGGCTGGCGATCGTGGTGATAGGCGTGGCGCTTACGGTCGGTATCCAGCAGTGGATCGGCCGGATCGGAGCGTCGCGCGAAGAGCGGCAGGTCATGCAGCAGGTCTACGAGGAGTTGCAGGGGAACCGCAAGCAGCTCGCCCTGCCCGACGCGGCGATTCGCACCGATGCGCTGGAGACGCTGCGCTCCTCCGCGGCAGCCGTGTCGCGGTGCGACAAGGCGCTGCTGCGCGACATATATTTCTGCTATGGCTCGATCGGCCGCCGGGAGGAGCGGACGGCGGGTAGTGTGTCGGGCGACGCTGTCGCGAGGCTCGATGCGCAGATCGGGCGGACGCTCGCTGCGATCGACAAGCAATACGACTTCGGGCGATGATACGGGCTGCCCACATCCGCAAGAGCTTCGGCGCGCTGGAGGTGCTGCGCGGCGTGTCGCTCGACGTGTCGCGGGGCGAGGTGGTCTCGGTAGTCGGGGCCAGCGGCGCGGGCAAGACCACGCTGCTGCAGATTCTGGGCACGCTGTCGCGCCCCGACGCGGGGCAGCTGCTCGTCGACGGCGTGGACGTCGCGAAGCTGGGCGACCGGGCGCTGTCGCGCTTCCGCAACGAACGCATCGGCTTCGTCTTCCAGTTCCACCACCTGCTCGCGGAGTTCACGGCGCTGGAGAATGTCTGCATCCCGGGCTACATCGGCGGACGTCCGCGCTCCGAGGTCGAGCGCCGGGCCGCCGAGCTGCTGGCGATGATGGGCCTCACGGCGCGCCGCGACCACAAGCCCGGCCAGTTGTCGGGGGGCGAGCAGCAGCGCGTGGCCATAGCCCGTGCGCTGGTCAACTCCCCGGCCGTGCTGCTGGCCGACGAGCCCTCGGGCAACCTCGACTCGCGCAACCGCGACGAGATCCACCGCCTCTTCTTCGACCTGCGCGAGCGACTGGGGCAGACCACCGTGATCGTCACCCACGACGAGGGGCTGGCGGCGATGGCCGACCGCCGGATCGTGATGAGCGACGGGATGATCGTCTGACCCCGCAGCAGCATGGATCCCGAGATTCGCGAGCTGCTCGAGCGGCTCTACGACCGCTACGACCGCCCCGAGTTCATCGAGTGCGACCCGATCGCCGTGCCGCACCGCTACACGGACCCCGCCGACCGTGAGATCGCGGGGTTCCTCGCCGCCACGATCGCATGGGGCAACCGCAAGACGATCGTGCGCAACGGCCATCGCATGATGCACTGCATGGACGACGCGCCCGCCGACTTCGTGCGCCACGCCTCGGAGCGCGAGCTGGCGACGCTCGACCGCTTCGTGCACCGCACCTTCAACGGGGGCGACCTGCGCGACTTCGTCGTGGCGCTGCGGCGCGTCGATGCGGCGCACGGCGGCCTGGGGGCCTTCTTCGAGAGCCGCTACGAAGCCTCGGGGAGCCTGGCCGAGACGTTCGCCGCCTTCCGGCGCGCATTTTTCGCCGCCGACCACGCGCCGCGCTGCGAGAAGCACCTCTCGTCCATCGAGCGGGGCGCCGCCTGCAAGCGGCTCTGCATGTTCCTGCGCTGGATGGTGCGGCGCGACGCGCGGGGCGTCGACTTCGGGCTGTGGCGCCGCATCCCCGCTTCGGCGCTCTTCATCCCGCTCGACGTGCACGCCGCGGCCACGGGGCGCCTGCTGGGGCTGCTCGCGCGGCGGCAGAACGACTGGCGCGCCGTGGAGGAGCTTACCGAGGCGCTGCGCCGCTACGATCCGGCCGACCCCGTGCGGTTCGACTTCGCGCTCTTCGGAGCCGGCATGGAGGGGCGGCTGTAATCGGGCTGTAATCATTCGCAATTCGCTGAAGACGCCATGTTTCAGTTCAAACGCTTTACCATACGGCAGGACCGCTGCGCGATGAAGGTAGGCACCGACGGGGTGCTCCTGGGGGCGTGGGCCTCGGTGCGGCCCGGGGACCGGCTGCTGCTCGACATCGGCACCGGCACGGGGCTGGTGGCCCTCATGCTGGCCCAGCGCTCGGAGGCGTGCGCCGCGGACGGCGCTGCGGCGCGCATCGTGGGGGTCGACATCGAGCCGGTGGAGCAGGCGCGCGAGAACGCCGCCGCCTCGCCCTGGGCCGACCGCCTGAGCTTCGAGCAGACCGCCGTGCAGGCCTACGATCCGGGGGTGCGCTTCGACCTGGTCCTCTCCAATCCCCCCTTTTTCGTCGATTCGCTCACCTGCCCCGATCGGGGGCGCACGATGGCGCGCCACGCCGTCTCGCTTCCGTTCGAGGAGCTGCGCGACGCCGCGGTGCGGCTCTTGGCTCCCTCCGGGCGCTTCGCCGTGATCCTGCCCACGGACGAGGGGGAGCGCTTCGAGGCGTTGTGCCGCGGCGTGCTGACGCTGCGGCGCCGCACGCGTGTGAGGACCGTGCCGCGGCGCGAGCCCAAGCGGGTGCTGTTGGAGTTCGTGCCCGCGGCCGGCATGGCGGAGGAGCCCGTCGACGAGACCCTTTCGATCGGCACGGGCGGCCACGAGAGCTACACGGACGAATACCGGGCGCTCACGCGCGATTTTTATCTGAAATTTTGACTTCCGCCGAAATTAGGCTATTTTTACACGACCAAATACCGATGACTATGAAACACTCTCTTTTGGCCTGCGCGCTGCTGTGGTGCGGCCTCGGCGCGGCGCAGAACCCCTACATCGCCGTGCAGGGGGCCGTGCAGAGCGAGACGGGAATCGTCGTCTCGCAGCCCCGCACGGTGCTCGGCGTGGATGTGACGGTGCGCTGCGAGAAGATCCTCTGCGGCCCCTACGCGCGCTATGCGCAGAAGTTTCTGGGCGTGCTGGCGCCGCTGACCGACAAGACGATCTGGAGCGTCGAGGGGGCGTCGGTGGCGCTGCTCGACGAGCGGGCCGCGCTCGAAGCGCCCGAGCTCGAGGCGCCGCGCAGCGAGACGATGGCCTATGCCGTATCAGACGAGGGTTTCGCCCGCATTCAGGCCGACAAGATGGACGTGAAGGTGCTCGCGCTGGAGGATGCGGCCCGCAGCGCCGCCTCGGCGATCTTTTCGCTGCGCCGCCACCGCACCTATCTGGTGACGGGCGAGGCGGGCGAGAACGTCTTCGGCGAGGGGTTGCAGGCCGCTCTGGCCGAGATCGCGCGCCTGGAGCAGAGCTACCTCGAGCTCTTCCTCGGCAAGCGCATCGTGACCATCCGCACGCAGCGCCGCGTGGTCTATCCCGACGCCGAGAAGCGGCAGTACATCGTCGCCCGCTTCAGCGAGGCGGCCGGGCTGCTGCCCGAGAGCGACCTCTCGGGCGACATGGTGCTGCTGCGCATCGAGCCCTCGGGCACGGCGTCGGCCGGCATCGAGGCCGACCCGAAGGTGCGCGAGGTGGTCGCCTGCCGCGTGGCCGACCCCTCGACCTGCACGGTGATCTGCGGCGGCCGCGAGTACGCGCGCGCCGTGCTGCCCCTCTTCGAGTTCGGGCGGACGGTCAACGTACCCCTGATCCGGGCCCGCCAATGAACCGCACGTCGCGCATGACCGCGCTGCTGGCCGCCTTCCGGCGCGAGCGCAACGGCGCGGTGGCCGACGCCATGCGCCTTTACGGCGCCCCGCGCGGGCTCAACTACGGCGTGAGCCTGCCCACGCTGCGGCGTATCGCGGCGGCCGAGGCGGCGGACGACGATCTGGCCCGCTATCTCTGGCAGCAGGACGTGCGCGAGCTGAGGCTCGCGGCGCTGCACCTGGCAGACGCCGCGCAGCTGGCGGACGGGGGCGCAGACCTCTGGATCGGCGGTATCGCGACCTCGGAGGAGGCCGAGGAGGCGGCCTTCGCGCTGCTGCGGCGCGCCGAGGGGTTCGACGCGCTCTTCGCCGGGTGGATCGCCCGCTCCGGCCGTCCGCTCGTGCAGTATGCCGCGCTGCTGGCCGCCGCGCGCCGCGAGGTGCGGCCGACGGAGTGGATCGTTGCAGCCGCGGAGGCGGTCGCCGGAGCCGACCGTCTGGCTGCGGCGGAGCCTCCGGCCATCGATCGCTACGCCGCTCGACTGGTGGCGCAGGGGGCCGTGGCGCTCTGCGCGGCCCTGGGGGCCGAAAACGACGCGAACCGGCAGACGGTGTTCCGTGCTGTCGGTTCGGCGGGGCAGGGGCCGGCGGCGACCTACCTGCGCGAGGAGCTCGCGTGGCGGCTGCCCGATCCCGAGGCGTAGGGGTGTGGGCTATTGCACGTGTTCGGCGGCCTCGATGCGGTCGAGGGCCGCGATCAGTGCGGCGTAGGTGGCCGGTCCGCCGATGCGGGCCAGCTCCTGCCCGTGGCGGAAGAAGAGCAGCGCCGGGGCCGAGCGGATGTTGTAGCGTTCGAGTGCGGGGCGCATGTCGGGGTCCTCGACGTCGACGCGCACCAGGTCGACGCGGCCGCCCATCCGCTTCATGAAGCGGTCGGTTTCGGTGCGGGCCCGCTCGCAGGGGTTGCAGCGGGTGGTGGAGAACTCTACGAGGGTGATGGCGTCGCGCCAGATCAGTTTTTCGAAATTTTTCATTGCGTTTGTCGGTAAATGTTTCTGCTCCGACAGACGCAATTATCGTTCCATAGAGAGAGGCCGGTGCCCGGCGTGAAGAAACCCGTCGCGAAATACGGTCGCGGCGGGCTTCTGCGTGGCGTGGCGGCGGCTTGCAGCGGCCGGTGTCGGGGTGCGCTACTCCATGAAGAGGGCCTGCGGCAGCTCGCGTATGCTGTTGATCGTCACCACTTCGATTCCGCGGGGGCGCTTGGCGCCGGCGGCCAGGTAGCCCGAGACGATGATGCGGCGGAAGCCCAGGCGGGCCGCCTCGGCGATGCGCTGCTCGGTGCGGGGCGCCGGGCGCACCTCGCCCGAGAGGCCGATCTCGCCCGCGCAGCAGACCCCCTCGGCGACCGGCTTGTCGAAGTAGGAGGAGACTACCGCGGCCACGACCGCCAGGTCGAGCCCCGGGTCGGCGACGCGGAAGCCGCCGGCGAAATTGAGGAATACGTCCTTCTGGAACATCTTCATCCCCAGTCGTTTCTCGACTACGGCCAGCAGCATGCTCATGCGGCGCGCGTCGAACCCCGTGGCCGTGCGCTGGGGCGTGCCGTAGGCGGCGCCGCTCACCAGCGCCTGCACCTCGATCAGGTAGGGGCGGATGCCGTCGGCCGCGGCTCCCACGGCGATGCCCGAGAGGGGCTCTTCGTAGTGGGTCAGGAGGATCTCCGAGGGGTTGTCGACCCCGCGCAGCCCCGAGTCGAGCATCTCGAAGACTCCGATTTCGAACGTCGCGCCGAATCGGTTCTTGATGCCGCGCAGGATGCGGTAGACGTTGTTACTGTCGCCCTCGAACTGGAGTACGACGTCGACGATGTGCTCGAGGATCTTCGGACCGGCGATCGAGCCGTCCTTGGTGATGTGGCCGATGATGAGGATCGACGTGGAGGTCGACTTGGCGTACTTGAGCAGCGTGGCGGCGCACTCGCGGATCTGCGACACGCTGCCGGCCGACGACTCGACCAGATCGGTGTAGATGGTCTGTATCGAGTCGATGACCACCAGGTCGGGCCGCAGTTCCGAGATCTGGGCCACGATGTTCTCCAGCAGCGTCTCGGGGTAGACCAGGCACTCGTCGTTGCCGATGCCCAGCCGCTCGGCGCGCATGCGGATCTGCTCGGCCGACTCCTCGCCCGAGACGTAGAGCGTTTTCAGGCCGTTGCCCGCCAGGGCGATCTGCAGCGAGAGGGTAGACTTGCCGATGCCCGGCTCGCCGCCCAGCAGCACCAGCGACCCGGGGACCATGCCGCCGCCCAGCACGCGGTCGACTTCGGCGTTGCCCAGGTGGAGGCGGCGGTGGTCGCTGCGGCTGATGTCGCGCACGCGCTGCGGCTGCGCCTTCGGCACCGCGCCGACGACCGCCGTGGGCACCGAGCCGCTCTCGCGGGCGACGATCTCCTCCGTGAAGGTGTTCCATGCCCCGCACGAGGGGCACTTGCCCAGCCATTTGGGGGCTTCGAATCCGCACTCGCGGCAGAAGTAGGCTTTCTTGACTTTGGCCATGACGGTGTCGGGTTAACGGGTCGCCGGTTGTACGTCGATGCGGACAGCGGCCCGGCGGTTTTTGCTTTGCCAGATCTCTGTCGCGGGGCGGTCGTAAGCGGGGACAGACTGTGCCGGTCGGGATGTCGTGCGCAGCAGCTCCGCCTGTCCGCCGCCTGCGGGAGTGATGCGCATCGCCCGGTAGTCGATCCGCACGCGGTCGCAGCAGAGCAGGAAATCGACGCCCAGCGAACCATCTTCGCCCGTTTCGTGGGCGAGTGTCGTCGTGTAGGTGATCTCCGTGTCGTAGAGTGGGCACCGGCAGCCTTCGATGTCGAGCGCTACGGTCGGCTTGACGTAGGCACGGCCTTCCTGTGCGCCTCCGACGCCCCCGGTGCGGAACTCCCGTTCGGGGTAGGCCGCCTCGATCTCTTCGCGGTATTTGTCGAAATAGACCTTGGAAAGGGTGCTTTTGGTGTTGCCCGAATCGAACTGCAGCACCACCGGGTGGCTGTCGGCCTCGGCGCGCACGTAACACAGACCGTTGTTGTCCATATACATGTTGGGTGCCTCCGGCTCCGAAGCGGCCTCCCCGACCGGAAAGCGCAGGCGGCGTCTTGCCCCGAGCACCTCGACGACGCCGGCTTCGAGGAGAAAGTTGCAGCCCAGTACGGCGTCGACCCGGTAGGTCGAGACGGCCGGGGCGTCGGAGATCACGAATACGGCATTGTAGAGCGTCATGGGGCCGATGCGTAGCGAGTCGGCGATGCCGAGACGGCTTCGCTGCGAGCCGCTGACGCCCGACATGGCGAGTTCGAAATCGAGAGGCCGGATGCCGTGCGTCCGGGCGAACTCCTCGCTGGCGAATGAAAATTCGGCGCATCCCGTGTCGATGATGAACGGGGCGGACTGTCCGTTGATCTCGGCGTCGATGCCGAGCAGCATGCCCCGGCCCGCCGTCTCGAGGCGGAACGGGATCTCTACGTCGTGGTCAGGCCGCTCGAGACGCATTGCAGGCAGGGCCGCCAGGGTGTCGAAGAAGCCCTGGGCATTGTCGTGCGCGTCCCGGTGCGCGGGATCGGTATCCTGCTGCCGGAGCTGGGCGTAGAGCGCCGCCGCCGTGGCATGGTCGCCGGCCATGCGGTAGTTCGAAAGAAGCTGCCCGACGAGCGCTCCCTGCCACTCGGGCGCGGTCTGCGGATCGGCCAGTAGCGCGAGGATCGCGTCGTTGCTGGCCTCGAAGCGCCGGAAGCGGGCGTCGGTCATCGCCCGGGCCCGCAGGCGTGCGGCGGGTGTGAGCGTGTTCTCCGCTTCGGCGAGCAGCCGCTCGAGGGCGAACCAGTCGCCGCACTGCAGCAGGCTGTCTGCCGTTCGGTCGGCGGGAGTCTCGGCGCGGCAGATCGCGGCGCCGAGCAGGGCGAGCGAGAGGAGGATCTGTTTCATGACGAAAAGAGGTTAGTAGTGGGTTGCGGTGTACTCGTTGCGTACGACGCGCCGCAGGTCGAGCGAGGGATAACGCTCGCGGTAGGCGGCCGTGAGGTCCGTTTCGAAGCGCACGCAGGGGCGTCCGCCCGCCTCGGGATCGTAGGAGCCGACGAAGACGGTGTTGTCGAGCTCCCCCGCAATGAAGCGGATGCTGTCGGCGCCGGGCTGCTTGGTGAAGGTGCCTTGCTGCGGTTCGGTGCCCGGTGTGGTGACGAGCGTGAGCTCTCCGCCGTCGTAGCGGTCGAAGTCGAGCGTGTAGCTGCCGCCCGCGACGACGGGCGATGAGGCGACGACCTCGGCGGCGATCGCCGCGAGGGCCTCGTCGGTCGGGGCTGCGGGCGTATCGTCCGACGCGGCGGCGGGCTCCGGGGCGGCCTGCTCGACGAGGGCCTCGACGCGCAGGATGTCGTAGCGGGCCGTGTAGAAGGTTTCCGTCTTCTCGCTGCATGCCGCGAGGAGGAGGGCTGCGGCGGCCGCGAGCAGCTGCGGGGAGGTGTTGCGCAGGGGCGTTGTCATGGCTTATCGGAGTTTGCGTTTGACGACGGCGGGGTTGCCCACGGCCAGCGAGTCGGAGGGGATGTCGTGCACAACGACGCTGCCGGCGCCGATGATCGAGCGGTCGCCGATCCTCACGCCCGGGCAGACCGTGACGCCGCCGCCCAGCCAGCAGTCGGCGCCGATCTCGATCGGGGCGGCCCGCTCGACGGGCTTGCGCCGCTCGAGGTAGTCGGTGGGGTGGATGGGCGTCAGCAGCCGGCACCCGGGGCCGATGAGCGTGTGGTCGCCGACGGTGATGCCGCCGCCGTCGAGGAAGATGCAGTCGGCGTTGACCACCACCGCCTCGCCCAGGCGGATCTGCATGCCGTAGTCGCAGTGGAAGGGTGGGACGATGACCGTGGAGGCGGGAATCCCGGGTATGAGCTCTTCGAGCGCCGCGCGGCGTGCGGCCTCGTCGTCGGCATCGGCCCGGTGGAAGCGTTGCAGCAGGCGGCTGCGACGGCGGATGCACTCCATGTTCTCGGGCGCGGAGATGTCGTAGAACTCGCCTGCGCGCATTTTATCCAGTTCGTTCATCGGAAGGGCCGGTTAGCGGATGAAGAAGCGGTAGATGTCGTTGCCGTTGGCGTAGAGCAGCAGCGCGAGGATGATGACCAGACCCACGTATTGCGCCGCTTCGAGCACGCGGTCGCTCACCTTGCGGCCGGTGACGATCTCCCACAGCGTGAAGAGGGCGTGGCCGCCGTCGAGCCCCGGGATGGGGAGGATGTTCATCACGGCGAGGATGATCGACAAAAAGGCCGTGGTGAGCCAGAAGCCCTGCCAGTCCCACGCCCCGGGGAAGATGCTGCCGATGGAGATGAAGCCCCCCAGCTCCTCGTACATGCGCGTCTTGGGCTGGGCGATCATCTTCAGCTGCTCCCAGTAGGAGGCGATCACGCGCCCCGCCTTGCGCAGTCCTGCGGGGATCGACTCCAGGAGCGTGTATTCGCGCGTGCGGAGCGTGTAGGGGACCGAGGCCACGACGCCCAGCGTCCCTTCGGCCGACACGGGCACCAGTTCGTGGAGCACGGCGCCGCCGCGCAGCACCGAGAGACGCACCGTGTCGCCCGAGTGGAGCTTCAGCAGCGTCTTGTAGTCGGCGAACTCCAGACCGTCGTAGCGTTCGCCGGGGGCGACCTCGATCCCTGTGATCTCGTCGCCGGGACGCAGGGCCGCGGCCGTGGGGGAGGCCACGCTGTCGATGAGGAAGGGCACGCGCAGGCGGAAGAGCCCCTCGAACTGCTTGGCGCGGCGCATGGCGATCAGCGAGTCGAGCGGCAGGGTGAGCTCGACGCGGCTGCCTGCGCGCTCGACCGCGATGCGGCGGTCGCCCTCGGTGAGGATGAGCGCCGGGACGACCTTCGAGATGTCGTCGACCGGCTCGCCGTCGATCGAGATGAAGCGGTCGCCGTCGCGCAGCCCCAGGCGGTGGCCCGCTTCGTTGAAGGCATAGCCCCAGCGGGCGTCGTCGTTGGAGAAGTAGGTGTCGCCCCACGCATAGCAGATGCCGCAGTAGATGACGATGGCCAGCACGACGTTCATCACCACGCCGGCGATCATCACCAGGAAGCGCTGCCAGGCGGGCTTGGCGCGGAACTCGTCGGGGCGCACCGGTTGCCGCATCTGCTCCTTGTCCATCGACTCGTCGATCATGCCGGCGATCTTGACGTAGCCGCCCAGCGGCAGCCAGCCGATGCCGTACTCGGTCTGGCCGCGCCGGAACCTGAAGAGCGAGAACCAGGGATCGAAAAAGATGTAGAACTTCTCGACGCGGATGCCGAACACGCGCGCCATGAGGAAGTGGCCCAGCTCGTGCAGGCCCACGAGGATGGTGAAGCAGAGGAAGAACTGAATGATTTTGATGAAAATTTCCACGGGTCGGTTTGTTTTGTTCGTTGGTGCAGGGCGGGCCTGCGGGTCGGGGCGTGCGGCGGGGCCCGGTCGGCGTCAGCCCACCGAGGCGAGGTACTCGGCGGCCAGGCGGCGCGCCTCGGCGTCGGAGGCGGCCAGGTCGTCGAGCGTGGGGCGGGCGACGAACGGGGCGCGCTCCAGCGCATAGGCGATGGCGCGCACGATCTCGGTCCAGCGGCAGCGGCGGGCGAGGAACGCCGCCACGGCCACCTCGTTGGCGCCGTTCATCGTGCAGGCGGCCGTGCCGCCGCGGCGCAGGCAGTCGTAGGCGATGTCCAGCGCCGGATACTTCGTGCGGTCGACCTCGGCGAAGGTGAGCTGCGGGTGGGCGAGGAAGTCGAAGCGCTCCTGCGGCCGCGAGGCCCGGTCGGGGTACATCAGCGCCAGGCTGATGGGCATGCGCATGTCGGGCGTGCCCAGCTGGGCCTTGATGGCTCCGTCCTCGAACTCGACCATCGAGTGGACGATCGACTGCGGGTGGAGCAGCACCGAGATGCGCTCGGCCGGCGTGCCGAAGAGCCAGTGGGCCTCGATCACCTCGAAGCCCTTGTTTACGAGCGTCGACGAGTCGATGGTGATCTTGGCCCCCATCGACCACTGGGGGTGGCGCAGCGCCTCGTCGACCGTCACGTCGGCGAGCCGCTCGGCGGGGACGTCGCGCAGGGCGCCGCCGCTGCACGTGACGATGAGCCGGCGGACGGGGGCACGCTCGCCCGCGAGACACTGGAAGATGGCCGAGTGCTCGGAGTCGATCGGGAGGATCGGCGCCCGCTTCTCGGCGGCCAGGGGCATGACGCACGCGCCGCCCACGACCAGCGACTCCTTGTTGGCCAGAGCAAGTTTCTTGCCGGCCGAGAGCGCCGCGACGGTGGGGGCCAGGCCGGCGTAGCCCACCAGGGCGTTGACGACCACCTGCGTGTCGCCCGCGGCGGCGATCTGCGCCACGGCGTCGGCGCCGGCATAGACCTTGGTGTCGGTATCGGCCAGAGCGTCGCGCAGCGGGGCGTAGTAGCGCTCGTCGGCGATCACGGCTGTGTCGGCGTCGAAGGCGCGGGCCTGCTCGGCCAGCCGCTCCCAACGGCTGTGGGCCGTGAGCACGCGGGCTTCGAAGCGGTCGGGATTCTCGCGCACGATGTCGAGCGTCTGCTCGCCGATCGAGCCGGTCGATCCCAGGATGGCTAAGGATTGTTTCATGGAGATCAGAAGAGGATATATCCCTCCGGGTCGACGGGCTTGCCGTTGCTCCAGAGCTCGAATTCGAAGAGGCGCACCTCGCCCCCGGCCGCCTCGGCGTTGTAGCCCACCAGGTCGCCGCGCTTCACGCTCTGGCCCGTCTGGGCGAGCGTCTGCGACAGCCCGCGGTAGACCGACAACAGGTTGTCGGCGTGCTGGATGATCACCGTGCAGCCGCTCTCGGGGGTCCAGAGGCTCTGTACCACGGTGCCCTTGTCGATGGCAGCCACGCGCTCGGCCGCGGCCGCGGCGATGCGGATGCCGAAGCGCCCTGCGCCCAGGTCGAAGCGGTCGGTGACGATGCCCTCGATCGGGCGCGTGAGGTCGAGCGCCTCGCGCACGCTGCGGCGTGTGTCGGTGCGGCCCGAGAGTGCGTAGGGGCCGTCGCCCTCCATCTGGGCGCGCAGCAGCGAGTCCTCGGCCGAGGGCACGACGAGCACTTTGGTGGCGTGGAGCGAGTCGCGCGACGGATCGATCGTGCGGACCACGGGCGTGCGCCCCTCCAGGATGAGCGAGATGTTCTCGTTGTAGGTCATCATGTCACTGATCATCCGCTCCATCGAGTCGAGGCGCATGATGTTGTGCGCGAGGCTCTCGCGCGAGCGGTCGGCGGCCGTGCGGTAGCCGGGCAGCATCTCCAGCACGGGCGAGTAGGCCACCAGCGAGAGCGTGAGGATGAAGAGCAGCAGGACGAAGGCGACGGTCGCCGCGAAGGCGCTGGCGGGCGAGAGGTGGATGTGCCACTCCTCGCTGTTGTCGGTGGCGTTGAGCATGCAGAAGCGCCGCTTGCGGAACAGCTCGCGCCAACGCCGGCGCAGGTTTTCGAATCTTTCGGTCATGGTCGGTACTCCGATATACGGTGGATCGTATATAATACGGTAGGCAAAGATACGAATAAGCGAGGGCAAAAGCAAGCTTGCTTGCATTTTGCCGAGCGGGAGTATCTTGGGCGCAGCCGAAGATGCGGATAAACGCAGCCGGCAGGGCGGGTGCGCAAACTCTTCGCAAGAGACGAACAGTGCGGAACATTTAATTGATAATCAATGTGTTCTCTGTGTGCCGTTTCGCGCGAAAAAGGCGTTTTGTTGCAACTCTGCGGCTCATCGAGCCGCGCGGGCCGCAGCTTCCGGCGGCGGAGGCCCGCCCGAGGCGGACCCCCGCAAGCTGCGCCCCGAAGAGCGATCCGAGCGAATTTATTTTCGAATTTAGTTGTCCGATAACGGGATTTTTTCTATTTTTGTTCAGTCTCTGCCTGTCTCTTGCGAAGAGATCGCCCGCCGGCCGGTCCGGCAGCGCATGCGGCGGACCGCTTCCCAGTCGCCGTCTATCGGGTGGCGCTTGCTGGTAAAACATTGAAATTCACTTTATTATAGTGATTTCAATGAGCCGGGTTTATACCCATGCCGCAAGACGAGGCCCGGTCGGCGGGGCTTCAGCAGCTATCCTATGAACACATCGCAAACGACCGAAGATGAAAAGTCCTGGTTTGCCATGCGTGCCATATTCCACCGGGAGATGGCTGCCATGCGGCTGCTCGAAGCGGAAGGCGTCGAACACTTCATCCCCATGCGCCGGCAGACGCAGACGATCCGGGGCCGGCAGGTCAGCCGCCTGGTACCGGCCATCCGCAACCTGATCTTCGTGCACGCCCGGCCCGAGACCGTCCGACGGATCAAGGCCCGGGCCGCTTACCTGCAGTACATACCCGATGCCGCCACCGGGCGCATGATCGTCGTGCCCGACGATCAGATGCGCCGCTTCATCGCCGTGGCGGGCAGCTGCGACGACCGCCTGCTGTGGCTGCGGCCCGAGGAGGTCAACTGGTCGCGGGGCATGCGCGTGCGTGTCACGGGCGGTCCTTTCTGCGGGCAGGAGGGGGTGCTGGTCAAGGTGAAAGGGGCGCGCGACCGCCGTGTGGTCGTGGCCGTCGAGGGGGTGGTGGCGATCGCCATGGCGACGATCCGCCCCGATCTGATCGAGCCGATCGAGGGCTCCGCGGGTCATCCGGCCCGGCGGCCCGGCTCAAAATAGTAAGAAACGTCATGGATAGGAACGTCCGATTGCAGGCGCTGTTGCGGCTGTTTATGGAGCGGACTCCGACGGCGGAGAGCCGCGTCGGGGAGTTGTTGGCGCTGGTGCGTGTCTACGCATCGATGCACGGTTTTACGACGATCTGCGGCGACGCCGGTTTCGGCCGCCCGGCCGACTACGCCCGCCGCGCCGGGGAGCTCTTCCCCCTGCTGCTCGGCAGGGTCGCGGCGACGACCGATTTCGCCCTGCGGGCGCGGCTCGTCTCGGCGCTCTTCTTCCTCAGCGGCGAGACATCCTTCTCCTACGATTCGGACGAGGCGGAGGCGTGCCGCGAGGCGGCGCTCGCGCTGCTCGACGACTACGTGCGCGAGGAGTGGGCCGACGACCTGGCGTGCGCCGCCGTCTGCCGCTGCATCGCCGACCTCTGCTACCCCGAGGGGTGCGGATGCGAGGAGTGGCTCTCGCGGCTGGCCGGGCGGGTCGCGCGGTGGGCTTCGGCGCTCGACGGCCGGGGCCGCTGGGCCGACGCCGACCTGCGGCTGGCCTTCGAGCGCGTGGAGGTGATGAACCGCTACTCCTATATGTTTCTCGACGACGGTTTCGACGGGGCCGTGCGGCGGGCCTACGACCATTGCACCTCGCAGCTTGCGACGTGCTGCGAGGCCGGCCCCGGGCAGCTCGCGCTGCTGCGGGCGGCCTACGACGCCGCCCGGCAGGGCAACGCCTGTGCGGCCGGCCGCGCGACGGCCGACCGCATCGCCGCCGACCTGGCGCGCTGGGCCGACGCCCCGGCCCCGGAGGCCGACCCCGCCGCGTGCGACGCCCGCCTCGGTGCGCTCGCGCTCGTGCTCGACAACCTCTGCGAGGCGATCACGGACGAGCAGCAGCGGAGCCTGTGTAGAATTAAATAACTTTTCATTATGAGAACTTGTATAGTCCTGGCATTTTTAACACTTGTAGCTTTAATTATTCCTATGGATGGTTATAGCCAGAGTGCTGTTTCTGAGTGTGCAGATGGTATGACCAATTCTGAACAAGAGGCTATAGAAATACAAAATACCGAAGATCTCGCAAAGAACAAGTGGGGAGCGAAGTTAATAAAGTCTCCTTTTGGCCTGGGTCTCGATATACAAACGAAATATATGTGGAGAGGTATGGAAATGATCGTGGAGAATTCTGCTCCGGTTCTGTTCCCTGCTGCTAACTACACATATAATGGATTGTATGTCTATGTCATGGGTGGATATGCGATAAATGGTAAATATGCCGAGGTAGATCTTGGTGTCAGTTATACATGGAAGGGTTTGAATATAGGGCTCAACGATTATTATTACCCTACTTTAGATAGTAATAAAGATAAGTATTTGAATGGAGGCAGGCACACCGGACATTGGTTGGAAGTGTGTTTGACATATACGCCTGAGAAACTGCCAATCTGGGTGGCTTTAAGTAATTTTTTCTGTGGCGCCGATAAGTACATTGATACTAACGGTAATGAAAAGCAGGCATATTCTACGTATCTGGAGGTAGGAACCTATTATGATTTTCTTCGTAGTAACCGTATTTCTTTAACTGTTGGAGCGGCGCTCAATAAATCATGCTATAATGGATATGAGCATAGCTTTTCTGTTTGCAACATGGAGCTCAAGTATACCTATAATGTTGGGTTCAGAAATGGTTGGGTTTTGCCTCTGAATGTAGCTTATATTTACAATCCTGTTTTTGACAAATCATTTGTCGATTTCACGGTCAATCTTGCATTCTGAAAAATGCAGAAGAAAAATGCAATAATCATGGCTGCCGGTACTTCCTCCCGGTTTGTTCCTCTTTCGGCGGAGTATCCCAAAGGTTTGCTCCAAGTGAAGGGCGAAATTCTGATAGAGCGGCAGATACGACAACTCAAAGAAGCCGGGATAAAAGATATAACGGTTGTGGTCGGTTATAAGGCCGAGATGTTTGGATATTTACACGACAAATTTGGTGTTGATATAGTATTGAACGAAGACTATACCAGATATAATAATACATCTTCGGTAGTACGCGTACTGGATCGTTTAGATAACACATATCTGTGCTCTTCTGATAATTATTTTCCGGACAATGTGTTTTTGGATGATCCTATAAAAAGTTTTTATAGTGTATTGTATGCTGAAGGGCCTACTGATGAATATTGTGTAACGACGGATTTGGACGACAATATAATAGGGGTCGCAGTCGGAGGAAAAGATTCTTGGTATATGATAGGCCATGTATATTTTTCTGAAGATTTCAGTAATGCTTTCAGGCAGGTCTTTGTACAGGAATACGAAAAAGAAGAAACAAGACTCGGCTACTGGGAAGATGTCTACATTCGGTTTATTGACTATCTCCCAAGGATGAGTATTCATCGATATAGGAAAGGCGACATTCGGGAGTTTGATACGATAGATGAGTTGCGCGATTTCGATATGAGTTATATTGACGACACTCGCTCCTCGATCGTTAAAAGTATTGCGAAGAATTTGGATTGTAAGGAGTCTGAACTATCTGATTTTCGTAATATAAGGCACAACGGCGATTATCTTCTGTTCTCTTTTAACAAGAATGGGGTAGCTTATCGGTTTGATGGATATGAAAATAAGATAATATTACAATGAAAACGGCAGTAATATTAGCAGCCCGTAAAGAGCAAGACTCTGAACAGCCTTACCCAATTTTGCCATTTGCAGAGGGAAGATGTCTCATAGACCGCTCTTTGTCAATATTACGGAAAAACGGTTACAGCCGTATCCTCATTGTGGCTGGATACAGATACGAGCTTTTTGAGAGGTTCAAAGCGGAAGATGTCCGTATTGTAGTCAATCCGAAGTATGAGTTTACAGCTTCGATGGGTTCTCTCGCACTATGCAAGGATTATATACAAGAGGACTTCCTTCTTGTAGAGGGGGATACATTCTTTGAAGAGAAAGTTGTCGAAATTCTTTCTGGTGTAGAAGCCGGTAACTATATTTCAATGACGGAGGAGAGCGGATCCGGTGATGAGTGCTTTGTCGAGACCCGTCAAGGATTTGTTACTAAGATAACTAAAGACCGTCATCGGGTCTGTAATTTCGAAGGAGAAATGATGGGAATAACCCGTATTTCCTACGATACGTACAGAAAGTTGATATATGCTTGGGAGCATTCTACTAATCCGTATCTTAATTATGAGTATTTGTTGATGGATGTCACGGATATTCTCGACCGGCCGTATATTCGCTTCAAGAATGTGATATGGGGCGATGTAGATTGCCGTGAAGACTTCAAAAGGCTACAGAATGCAACATACCGGGCGTTAAGGCGGAAAGAAAATCCGTTCGATGAAGAGAACCTCCGTCAACATCTTCGTACAATATTCCCGAAGAGGAATATAAATATGGCCGAAATAATCCAGATCGGAGGCATGAGTAACAAGAATTTCCGAATCAACTTTGAAGGAAAAAGCTATGTGCTTCGTGTTCCAGGTAATGGTTCCGAGGGGATGGTTGAACGCGTTAATGAGGAATTTAACGCAAACGAGGCCTGTAAATTAGGCGTGAATCCGGCAATCCGCTATTTTAATCCTGAAACAGGAATTAAATTAGCCGACTTTATTGAGAATGCAGAGACGATGAATGCTGCGACAATTCAGCGTCACGACAATATGTGCAAAGTGGCCCAAATATATCAGACGGTCCACCATTCTCATGTCAGACTGAAGAATGAGTTTAACATATTCAAAGAGATAGAGAAGTATGACGTCTTGATTGAGCATGCCGGAGCAACAATGTATGATGGTTGGGAAACTATTCGCTCTCGGGTAATGGCTCTTGAACATTATCTTAATACATTGGGTGTTGATTTGAAACCATGTCACAACGACGGTCTCTATGAGAATTTTATCAAGGCATCTGACGGTACGCTCTATTTGATTGATTGGGAATATTCGGGCATGAATGACCCGATGGCCGATATTGCTGCACTATTTATTGAGGCTCGATTTGAGGAAGAAAACGAGGATTATTTCCTTGATAAATATTTTAATGGAGATATTCCTGCTGAAGCTCGCAAGAAGATTCTATGTTACCAGATTCTTTGGGATTATTTGTGGGCGCAATGGACTGTAATTAAAGAATCCAAAGGGGACGATTTCGGAACATATGGCCGTGATCGCTACAACCGCGCGATTGCTAATCTTAATAAAATCAACTGCAAATAATGGGAACTACAGGACGAAAGATTGACTGGACAACCATGCTGATACCATTTGCCATCGTCATAATGCTGATGGTCGTGTTCATGATTGCCCCAGAGGGTTCAAAGACCGTCGTAGATACACTGCGAGGTTTCTTTGGCGATACTATAGGCATCTATTATCCGATACTTGCCATTGGATGCGTCATTTGTTCACTTTATATCGCCTTGACCCCGAAATATGGAAATGTCCGTCTCGGTAATATTGATAAGCCGTTATATAGCAACTTCAAGTGGGGAACGATGATTTTCACTTCGACAATGGCGGCGGATATTATGTTTTATTCTCTCATCGAATGGGCTTTATATGGCGGAGAACAGCATGTACAGGATTTGGGTGGCACGCAGATGTGGGCTCCGACATTTACGCTGTTCCACTGGGGGCCACTTGCTTGGGGCTTTTATGTGATTCTCGCTGTCTGTTTTGCCTTTATGATGCATGTCCGCCGTCGCAATCGGCAACGTTTTTCCGAAGCATGTCGTCCTATATTGGGTAATCGGGTTGATGGATTTTGGGGCAAAGTTATAGATGTCATAGCTATTTTTGCAATCGTATGCGCGACAGCTACTACGTTCTCATTGGCTACGCCGCTGCTTACAAAGGCATTGGGCATCGTGTTTGGTTTTGAGATCACAACGACGGTGACGATTCTTGTATTATTGCTGATTTGTTCGGTTTATACGATCACCGTGCTATTCGGTGTAACTGGTATAAGCCGACTGGCTGGAATATGCTCCTATTTATTCTTTGCCATATTGTTGTATTTCCTTTTTCTTGGAGGAGAGACCCGCTATATTATTGAAACAGGTTTTCAGTCGCTTGGCAATATGGCTCAAAATTTTATGGGGCTCATAACCTATATGGATCCTCTCAGGGAGAGTGGATTCGCACAGAACTGGACTGTGTATTATTGGGCATATTGGCTTGTATGGTGCGTTGCCACACCGTTCTTTATCGCTTTGATTTCCAAAGGTAGGACGTTGAGAAACGTGGTTTATGGTTCATTCGGATGGGGACTTGCCGGAACATATATGTCATTCATCATACTTGGTAACTATGGCCTTGCCCAGCAAATGAAGCATGGTGTCGATGCCATCGGATTTATCGGAAATGGAGGTGAAATGTATGAAGCGATACTCATGATATTTGATACGCTTCCTCTTCCGTGGATTGCATTGCTCTTGCTGATCATAACGATGATAGCATTTTATAGCACTACCCTCGATGGAATTACATATGTGTCCTCCTCTTATAGCTATAAACAAATTTCACCAGAAGAGGAACCCTCTCGAAAGATCCGTGGATTTTGGAGTATTATGCTCATTCTTCTCCCCATTGCTCTTCTTTTTGCCCAGAACTCGCTATATAGTTTGCAAGGTGTGACTATTATCGCGGCGTTTCCTGTGGGGATTTTGTTGATATTGATCGTATGGAGCTTTTTCAAAGATTTTATCAACTGGAGCAATGAAAATAGCAGTCGTTGAGATATATAATGGCAGACAAGGGGAGGTCCAGAAGTAGAAAAATAGAGAAATACAGCTGCTGATGATCTTTTTCTTCCGTCATTTCAAATTTTATAATTGTAGATAATATAAACAGAATAATGATATGGATATGAAATATGGCGTGATGACGTATGAGGATACTTCGATGGGAACCAACATTGGTGATTATATCCAGAGTATTGCCGCCAGGCAATATTTACCGCGTGTAGATTCGTACGTTAATAGAGAGTATTTGGATAAAGTATCTGACGGCCCGATTAAACTGATTATGAATGGTTGGTTTACTCACCATCCGGAAAATTGGCCTCCATCGGATGATATTATTCCTCTATTTGTAGCATTCCATATAAATGCAACCCATGCGGCTAAAATGCTTACGTCGTCTACTTGGAAATATCTTAAGATGCACGAGCCCGTTGGTTGCAGAGATCAATATACGTTTGATGTTTTATCAAGGGGGGGGGGTGAATGCTTATTTGTCTGGATGTTTGACGTTGACGTTAGATAGCTATAAAATTCCAGATAACGAGCGAAATGATAAAATTTACATAGTAGACCCTATTTTTAATTTGATGTCTGTTCGTGATGGATTTACAACTTTACGCATGGCGGCAAGTTATATTAGAAGAGGGCTTTTTTTAGATTCGTATAAGCGGCATTTATTGATAAATAAGATTATACATCCGTCTATCCGTCAACGAGCTGAGTGGAGGCATCATATGCTCAAGCCGAATAATCTGAATGAGAATGCCCGATTTGGTATTGCAGATTCTCTTTTAAAAGAATATGCACGTGCGCGATGCGTAATTACGTCCAGAATTCATTGTGCTCTTCCGTGTTTAGCTCTTGGTACCCCCGTGATATTTATAAACTCATTCGAAGATGAGTCAAATCTGTCCAGGTTGAATGGTCTGACGGACTTATTCCATGTTATAAATTTAAATATAAAGACAGGCAGTTATTCTTCTAATTTTTCTCTTGAGAATAACCAAATTACATTGAATACTATTATTCCTAATAAGGAGAATTATCAGAAATTCGCCAATCCTCTTAAAGAGCGTTGTAGAAAATTTGTGGAAGAATATTAAAAAATATTTTACATTGATTCCCTCCCAAATAATCGAATTGTTGCATAAAATAGGTATCGATAAATCGATTGCCTATTCTTCTGGAAGTAGAATTGTAAATGCTTCGGCTGGAATATTTACGATTTTATTTATCTCCATCTATTTATCTAAAGAAGAACAAGGCTTTTATTATACATTCGGCAGCATTGTCGCTTTACAAGTATTCTTTGAATTGGGCCTCACTAATATATTGACACAGTTCATAGCCCATGAAAATGCGCATATAATATGGGATGGTGAACGGATATGTTCTGGAGACCAATTACATATTTCACGATTAGCACATTTATTACGGTTTACCAAAAAATGGTATCTGATCGTTTCCATAAGCTTTTTGTTACTTATATTAAGCGGTGGAATTTGGTTTTTTCAAAAATACTCTCCGGCGGCAGATCTTCATTTGTGGTTTATTCCATGGATATTGGTTACTACAGCAGCATCTGCAAATTTGTTTTTAACTCCTATTTTGGCTATTCTTTCAGGTGTTAACAGAGTTAAAGAAACATCCAGAGTAGTCTTTTATCAACAACTCATCATGCCTTTTGCAATTTGGTTCACGTTGATTGCGGGCGGAGGTCTTTATGTAGTGGGTATAGGTTATTGGTGCTCGTTTGTTGTAGGAGTTGCGATGATACGCTGTTCCAAACTTTGGAGGATCCTACGAGAGATAAATAATATAGAAATATCGGATAGAGTCAGTTATAAAACGGAAATTTTTCCGTATCAGTGGAAAATTGCATTGAGCTGGGCGAGTGGGTATTTCGTGTTTCAATTGTTTAATCCGGTTCTGTTTGCTACTTCTGGAGCTGTAGTGGCAGGACAGATGGGAATGACTTTGGCCGCGGTTAATGGAATAGCATCATTCTCATCTAGTTGGATTTCTACTAAGGTTCCGACGTTTTCTGGTTTGATAGCGTTGCGTGATTATGTAAAGCTTGATCGATTGTTCAATATTACGATGAAGCAATTGGGTGTGATTTGCAGCATAATGCTTCTGTTCTTTTGGATCGTAATAGCCACTCTTAGATACTGGGATGTACCTTTGGCATTCAGATTTCTCGATCTTTTGTCAATCGCTTTTTTGGAAATTGCCATATTGGCTAATCAATACGGGAATGGTTGGGCGACCTATCTTAGGTGCCATAAACAAGAACCTCTATTGGTCAATAGCATTGTCGGTGCAGTGACATGTGGTTTATCTACGCTATTCCTAGGCAAATATTTTGGCGCCTTGGGGATGACCTGTGGGTATGCTATCTTAAGGGTTGTCCTGACCTGTTGGAATTATCAAGTATATAAACAAAAGAAATCAAAGTGGCATACTCTAAATAATTAGACGCGATGAAGAAGATACTCCATGCTGTATCGATAATGAATCGAGCCGGGCAGGAAACATTTATTATGAATATGTTCCGCGAGATTGACCGCTCTCGATTTTCTTTTGATTTTATTGTGAGTTTAGATGGAAAGGGCGATTTTGATAAGGAGATATATCAGTTGGGCGGGAAAATTTTTAAGATTAAAACATCGGATAAGCCCAAACCCCATATAGAAACATTGTTGAGAGCTTACAGATTATATGATTTTCTAAGGAAACATAAAGAATATACAATTGTCCATTTCCATAATTATCATGCGTACAGCGCTTTGCTCCAGGTGGTAGCAGCGAAGGCCGCTGGCGTGAGATCTGTTATTGTCCATTCTCACAATAGTTGTGCACCGAATCCCCGAGTAAGCAAATTGTTTCGTCCTTTCCTGAATGGTTTGAAAATACATAGGTTGGCATGTTCCGATATGGCGGCCAAATGGTTGTTCGGAAGCAAAAGTGGCGCTTGTCAGATTATTAAAAATGGAATAGATCCTGCGATATTTCAATATAATGAGGCGGACAGGCTGAAGATCCGTAAAGAGTTGTCGTTGGGGGATAAACAGGTCATTTTACATGTTGGAAGATTCAATTTCCAGAAAAATCATAAATTCCTTTTGGAGATATTCGGCGAGCTGCTTAAACATCTTCCTAATGCGCACTTATTGTTGGTTGGACAAGGAGAGCTCGAATCTGAAATAAAAAATAAGATTGCCGACATGGGGATTCAAGGCCATGTATCTATCTTGGGTATAAGATCCGATATTCCGGCACTACTTTCTGCTTCCGATTTATTCCTGTTCCCCTCATTATTCGAAGGGTTAAGTGTTATGTTGGTTGAAACGCAGGCCAATGGACTTCCCATTTTGGCAACTGATAATTTAGCCCATGAAACAATCTATTCGCCCAATTTGTTTACAATGGCATTAGAAAAATCGTCTGAAGAATGGGCTAATAAAGCAGAAGATCTTATTAGAAATTCGAGACGTATTGATGGTGTGCAGTTAGCTACCGAGGCTGGATTCAATATGAAGATGGGCGCAAAAGATATGTCCGATTATTATAATTCATTATAAGATATAGATCTTTATTTTCGCGACCGAAGTGATATCCTTGAGATAAATAATGGAGTTAATTAGGATAAGGTCGTAGGATCCGATATACGTGCTTTTTCCAAAGAGCTCAGGATTTTTCCGAAGGGTTTTAATATATGTTTGGGTTTATAGCAAAACATTATACAGAGTCTAATTGGAGTGATGCGACTTTGTTGCTTTACTTTATAATTGTGACGGTTGCATGTATATGTGGTCGAATGTCGCAAAGAGGTAAAGTCGTTGTTTTTACAACGACTTATCATGTGTATCGACCTAAAAATCGGGTTAATTATATAGTAATTGCCATCTCTTTTCTCATTTTAGTTTTTTTCTCTGCTTTTCGGGATGTAGGCGTTGATGTGCCGATGTATAAAAGTATATTTTTAGATTCTACCTCCAGATATGCAGATACATATGGGATTGAACCGGGGTTTCTCATATTGAATAAAGTTTTAAGAATATTCGGAGTATCGGCAGATTTTGCTATCGCTTTTTTTTCGGTTGCCACGCTATGGTTTATTTTTAAATCCATATTGCACTACGCAGATCAGTTGAATATTGGTATTTCTGTGCTTGCTGTGTGCTGTTTGTATTATTTTCCGAGTTTTAATATGATGCGAATGTATTTTGCCGCATCCATTATGCTTTATGGTTTTCGATGGTTACTTGAAGATAATCTAAGGAAATATTTATGCTATTTTTTTATAGCGAGCTTGATACACTATTCTGCTGTAATCTTTCTGCCAGTAGCTATGGGGATTTTAATGTTTCAATACAGCGAAAAAATATTCTTTTTGCTTTTTTCGTTGGGAGGCATATTGTCGTTTAAAGTCGTTTCATACCTCTCTTCTATTTCAATCATAGCTCGCTATGATCATTATCTTGCCGATGGTGTTGCGGATGGCGGATTAGGCATTATGCATTGGGTTATCAATATCCCATTGTTTGCGCTTTATCTTTATGCATCAAAGAAACTAAATAAATCCGTTTATTTATCCGCATTGCTCGTTCTTACGCTTTTCGAATTATTGATTGGGCTTTTGAGTTATCAGATCGTAATATTTGGGCGCAGTTTGGTCTATTTTAATGTATTGTTCGTAATTATTATTCCGATTTTGTTAAAGCGATTATCGAAAATGCGGGTCTCATATCATAAAATGATCAGTAGTTGTTATGTTTTATATCTTTTATTCAGATTTTATATTTATTTGTCTGAATATCTTTATCTCGATGGGATAATGCCGTATAAATTGAATTTTGTATGAAAAAAATTCTATTTATTGCTCATACTGCATCAATGGGTGGCGGTGCTGAAAAGGTACTTGGTGTTTTGATTAAAGAGTTAAGCCAGCGCTATCTAGTTGATTTGATCGAGCGGGTGGAAGATTCGGTTTTGCCTTTTAAAATCCCTAATGGAAACGTCCGGCATTTGCCTTCGTTGTCATTTACGGATAGAAAATGTCAAGAGCTGGGTAATAATGTTTTTTGTAATCGCATATGGCGGATCTTGTTGTCGGTTTGGATTTTTGTATTGCCCCGCAGTGTCCATCGCCATTTTATAAAGGGAAGCTATGATTATGAGGTGTCTTTTAATTATCTTTATTGTTCTTCGTTGGTCGGTAATTCTCCTAACCGAAATAGTAAAAAGGTAATGTGGATCCATGGAGCTATTGTGGATCTGCTTCTTCCTATAAATGCTATAAATAGTATACGAGGGAAATTGAAACATTGGGCGGAACGGATGATGCAGAAAGATGCCTTTTCCAAAAGTGATGTGATTGTCGCCATTTCTCAGCGAACACATGATTCAATTGCCGATTTTTGTCCCGAGGTGAAATCAAAGATAGTTGATGTTTATAATGGATATGATCTGTTGAATATTGATCGTTTCGCTCGAACGTTTGAATATCCTAATAGTCGGCTTTTTCGTTTGGTATCATTAGGTCGAGTAACATACGCTAAGAATGTAATTCTGCAAGTTGAGGCTGTTGAATGTTTAAGGAAAAAGGGGATAGATGTCGAACTCCTTATAATAGGAGATGGTGATCAGATAGATTATATCCAAAGCGTTTCAAAACACAATCCTCATATAAAATTATTGGGGTTCAAGCCTAATCCCTATCCATATGTATTGGCATCGGATGCATTGATCATTACTTCTCTGAGTGAAGGATTTCCGACCATTGCCGTGGAGGCGATGGCTTTGGGAAAACCTGTGATCAGTACGCCTGTGGCAGGTACAAATGAACTTATCGATGCACAAACTGGAGTATTGGTTGATTGGAGCGTTGAGAGTGTGGCTGCCGGGATCGAAAAGATGATGACTACGAAATGGGATTCCAGGTTGATAGCGTCTTCCGTATCTAAATATAGTAAAGAGGCATGGGCTGAAAATGTCTCCAATCTTCTTGAATCTTTATAAACTATGAGTTATTCGATAATATCTTGTGCAAGCTTTGGCGCGTCGGGATCAGGTGTCGTGACAGATTATCTTCAGGAGTTTGATAATATATACAATCCCGGCGATTATGAATTTCGATTTCTTCAGGATTATGGTGGTATTACGACACTTGAAGATTGCCTTGTCCATAGCCGCCACCGACTGAATTCCGATATTGCGATCCGGAATTTCATACAATATGTTCAGTTCCAATGCGGGGATTTTACCAACCGGCGTTATAATCGTTTCTTCAAAGGGCGCTTTGAGGAAATCAGCCGAGAGTTCCTCCGGGAGATTGTCGATGCAGAATGGCCGGGGTATTGGGAAGAGTATCAGATCTTGGTCCCTAAGGCCATTGCAATAATCAAATATAAGGTACTTCCCCGTTTAAAACGACTATTGAAATTTCAGCGTGGTAAATACATCGCTCATTTTCTGCCTTTGCGCCCGATGTATTTCTCTTGTCCAAGCGAAGAAAAATTTCATATTGCCGTTAAAAACTATTTGAACCGCTTGTGTGCAATAGTTGATCCTCAGGGGGAATACGACCACATTTATTTCGATCAGTTAGTGCCGCCCACAAATATAGACCGCTACTTCAATTATTTCGAGAATCTAAAAGTGATAGTTGTAGATTGCGATCCGCGGGATTACTATGCTAAAAATATGTTTTTTGGAGAGCCTTGGGTTCCAAAAAATGTCGAGGACTTCATCACGGTATATAGAAAGACAAGGCAATATATCGATAGCGATAATGAGAATCGGAATATCCTCCGTATTCAATACGAAGACTCGATATTTCAATATCCGAAATTCAAAAAACGCGTCAATGAGTTCTTGAACTTGGATGAAACGCATCACTTATACCCTCTCAAACATTTTGATCCTCGAATATCCGTAAGATATACCCGTCAATGGGAGAAACATCGAATTGCGTCAGATATTATTTATAAAATCGAAAGCGAGCTCCCTGAATATTGCTATTCGTTTCCCGATAATCCAATTGTGTCAGTGTAATGTCGCATCCTGTTGTTTCTGTTACGGTCCCCGTTTATAATACTTCCAAGTATCTTAGAACGTGTTTGGATTCATTGCGAATGCAGACCCTTAAGGATATTGAATATATTCTTGTTGACGATGGAAGTACGGATGATTCAGGCCTAATCTGTGATGAATATGCCCGGAAGGATTCTCGATTTCGTGTGATACATCAAAAAAATGGAGGATTGGCTTCTGCCCGTCAAACTGGGCTCCAACAGGCCTTGGGTGAGTATATTATTGTTTGCGATTCAGATGATTGGGCCGAGCCTCATATGTATGAAAATTTATATTTGACTGCCCGAAACCATGATGCCGATATTGTAACTTGTGGCTATTATTCCGAATATAGTGATGGCAGATCCTTAAAAAAACAGGTGTTTTTTAAAGAGAAGGATGGGGTTGTCGATTTTTTTGATTTTTTGCATAGAGGAGCAGGAAGCTCATGGGTGAAGTTGATCAGAAAATCGCTATATGAAAGGACGAACTCTACGTATGAAATCGGAATAAATTTCAGTGAGGATGCTCTCATAATTTATAAGCTGTTAAAAGGTCGTCCAAAGATCGTACAAATTCCTGCTTATTTATATCATTATCGTCGGTTGTATGGGGGCGCTTCATATACTAATAGTATTAGAATGTCTTATGTTTTTCAACTCCAATTTACATACAATTGGTTGAAAAAAAATTATACTGCTGCTGAATATAGGCCGGTTATACGCCAAAAAGCCATTGAGATCGCTGTCGTGTGTCTGCATGTCATCGATTTGGATGAGCTCTATTTGCGTAAATTCATGTCTTCCGAATTGAAATGGACGACGATAGTTCGAGGCCGGCTCTCTCTCAAAAGTATTATGGTGTGTTTCGAAAAGATATTTCCATTATGTGTAGCAAGGACTATCCTGAAGACTGTTTATCCATTTGTTTATAGATATAGATGATGTACATGGTTTTTGCGTGTGAAATTGAATTTTTGTGCTGCTAGCTGTCGTTGTGTCAAAAGTCTTTAGAATCGCGAAATAATGAAGTTGCTTTTTTGTGACAATTCTCTCAAGGAACTGGTCAACTTTCGGGGTGATGTCATTGAAAATTTTCTCGATAAAGGATACGAAATCGTCTTGGTTGCTCCAGATAATCAAGGCGATTTCCGATTTCGGGATCGGGTGAAATTGTATACTCCGGCAGTTAGCCGTAGCGGAATGAACCCGATTAAGGATATGAGGTATTTAATCACTCTTCTTAAGATTTATAATAGGGAGCGACCGAATATCGTTTTCCACTATACGATTAAACCCAATATTTATGGGAGCCTTGCATGTCGATTGAATTCAATAAAATCGGTCGCAATGATCACGGGCTTGGGCTATGCGTTCAATCATAATGATATACGAAGTAGGGTCGCTCGGGCTATTTACCGATTCGCCATGCGATTTCCCGAAAGGATAATGGTTCTCAATGAATCCAATCAACAGGTCCTTGTCGATAGTCATATTATTTTGCCACACAAAACGGTTCTTCTTAAGGGCGGAGAGGGGCTCAATTTAGATCATTATAAATGAATAAGCTTAAATTCTTAACGGTCGCTCGGGTTTTGTACGATAAGGGCTTTTGTGAGCTGGTCCAAGCTGCGTCTATATTAAATCGGACTTATGGTAATATCGAGTTTCAGTGGCTGGGGGCTATCGATACCGGGTATGCGAAGTTTGTTGCAAAGGATGAGGTAGATCAACTTCATGAACGAGGGATACTCAACTACCTGGGATTCCAAAAGGATGTGCGAGAATATATGCGAGCCGCAGATTGTATCGTTCTCCCATCGTATCACGAAGGGATGTCGAGGGTGCTGATGGAAAGTCTGGCACTGCGGAAACCTATAATCACTACTAATATTCCAGGTTGCAGAGAATTGGTAGATGATGGAATAAATGGCTATTTATGTGAACCGCGCGATGTAGGATCTCTGGTTCGTGCTTTAGAGAAGTTCATGAAACTTTCTGAAGAGGAGCGTATTCGCATGGGCGAGATGAGCCGAGAGAAGGCTGAGGCTCAATTTGATGTCAAAAGTGTGATCGCGATTTATGAATCTATAATCACCGCGATATGATTCGTTCTGCGTTTTTAAATCACGTGCTTCAGTTCATAATTCCGAATCAGTCGGATGGAGGCAAGTGATGTCGGGGGTGACTTAGTTTTAATTGAACGGCGGATGGAAATAGAGCTCTATCCGTCGTTCTTTTCGTTTATGGAGGGGCCGTGGCTATTGAAAACCTTGTTGTGTGATTTTGAAAAAAGAAGTAAATTTGTCAAAATAATTTGTCGGATATGACCGAACGCCACGAAGGCTGCGGGTGGAGCCCGCAGGCCGTGATTTATGAAATGAACGTGAGGCAGCTCACGCCCGAGGGCACGCTGCGCGCCGCCGCGCAGAAGCTCCCTTTCCTGCACGACGTGGGCATCGACGCCGTGTGGCTCATGCCCGTCTATCCCATCGGCGAGCAGAACCGCAAGGGCTCGCTGGGCTCCTACTACTCCATCCGCAACTACTGCGCCGTCAACCCCGAGCTGGGGTCGATGGCCGATTTCGACGCCTTCGTCGCCGAGGCCCACCGTCTGGGGATGAAGGTGCTGCTCGACTGGGTGGCCAACCACACGGCGCGCGACGCCCGCTGGATCGCCGAGCAGCCGGCCGACTGGTACGAGCGCGACGCGCAGGGCGCCCCCGCCGTGCCGTGGGACTGGACCGACACGGCCAAGCTCAACTACGCCAATCCCGCCGTGTGGCAGGCGCAGATCGACGCCATGGCCTTCTGGCTGCGCGAGCACGCCGTCGACGGCTTCCGCTGCGACATGGCGATGCTGGTGCCCGCCGCGTTCTGGCGCGAGACCTCGCGACAGCTGCGGGCGCTGAAGCCCGACCTCTTCATGCTGGCCGAGGCGGAGGAGACCTACCTCTTCGACGAGGGGGCCTTCGACGCCTGCTACGCCTGGGAGATGCACCACCTGCTGTGCGACGTGGCGCAGCAGCGCGTGCGCGTGACGGCCCTGCGCGACTACATCTACGCCGACCGCGGGCGCTACCCCCGCCGGGCCATGCGGCTCGCCTTCACCTCGAACCACGACGAGAACTCGTGGAGCGGCTCGGAGTTCGCGCGCCTGGGCGCCGCCCGCGAGGCGATGGCCGTCTTCACGTTCGTCGTGCCGCGCGGCCTGCCGCTCGTCTACACCGGCCAGGAGGTGGGCTACGACCACTCCTTCGCCTTCTTCGACCGTGACCCCATCCCCGCCGACCGCTACGTCGCCAACGACTTCACGGCCCTCTACCGGCGTCTGGCGGCGCTGCGGCACGCCCATCCGGCGCTCTCGGCTGGCGAGTCGGGGGCCGAGATGGTCGAGATCCGCAACAACGCCGAGGACTGCCTCATGACCTTCGTGCGCGAGACGGCCGGCGATAGGGTCGTGGCGGTGATGAACCTCTCGCCCTATACGATTCAGGCCGTGTACGATACGGGCGTATATGCCGGCGCCTATACCGATGCCGTGACCGGCGCGCGGTACGAGCTGCCGCCCCGCGTCGACGAGATCATGGCGCCGTGGAGCTACCGCATTCTGGTGCGCTGACGGCCGTTGAGGCGTGGCGGCGGGGGCGGTGCGACGGCGGAGCGGTGCGCGCGGTGGGGCGCGTCCGCCGATTGCGGTACGGGGTTTGCTGTCGCTCTCTCTGGTTTTCGGCTGCGCCCGAAGATACTCCGTCTCGGCAGAAACAAACCTTGCGGTTTGTCTCTGCGCTCGACTTTTAGTACCTTTGCCCCTATGAAACGCTACCTCCTCTGCTGTCTGCTCCTGCTCGCCGCCGCGGGCGTCGGGGCGCGAACATATCGCATCGATGAGATTCCCCACGTGCAGCGTGCGGACCGCAACCGCTACGTCTCCAATCCCGACGGGATCCTTTCGCCCGGGTGCGTGGTGCGCCTCGACACGATCTGCGCGTCGCTGCGCGAGCGCGGCATCGCCCAGGTGGCCGTGGTGGCCGTCGACGACGTGGCGGGCGAGTCGGTCTTCGACTTCGCCATCGAGCTCTTCCGCAGCTGGGGCGTGGGGCGGCGCGACGCCGACAACGGCCTGGGCATCCTGCTGGTGCGCGATAGGCGCGAGATCCGCTTCGTGACGGGCGGCGGTCTGGAGGGCGTGCTGCCCGACGCCGTGTGCAAACGCATACAGCTCAACTACATGCTCCCGGCCTTCCGCGAGGAGGACTACGACCGGGGCATGCTCCTGGGCGTGGAGGCTGCGGCGCAACTGCTGCGGGGCGGCGAGCTCGACTTCGGGCCCGACGAGGCCGACGACGAACTCCCCGCGTGGGCGGTGCTCTCGCTCGTGGGGCTCTTCTTCCTGCTGCCGCTGGGGCTGGGTTTACTGGGCTACGTGCGGCGCACGCGCTGTCCGCGCTGCGGGCGGCTGGGGCTGCGGCCCGAGGCGTCGAAGACCGTGTCGCTGACCCCCGTGGCCCGCACCGTGGAGGTCACCTACGTCTGCGCCCACTGCGGGCAGACGGTGCGGCGGCGCGAGACGCATCGGCGCGACAACGGCCTGGGGCGGGGCGGCGGTCCCGTGGCGGGCGGTCTGGGCGGCTTCGGGGGCGGTCGCGGAGGGTTCGGCGGCGGCTTCGGCGGCGGATCGTTCGGGGGCGGCGGCGCCGGCTCGAAATGGTAAAGGATGTATAACCGAAAAATAAGTTCGCGAAATGAAAAAATGGATCTGGATCGGGGCGATCGCCGTGGTGGCGATCTTCCTCTACGTAACCTACAACGGGTTCGTCGTCAAGGAGGAGGCGGTGAAGACCGCCTGGTCGAAGGTCGAGACGCAGTACCAGCGTCGTGCCGACCTCATTCCCAACCTCGTCAATACGGTCAAGGGATATGCCGCCCACGAGAGCGCGACGCTCCAGGGGGTGGTCGAGGCGCGCGCCAAGGCCACGTCGATGACCCTCTCGGTTGACCACATGACGCCCGAGTCGCTGGAGGCCTACCAGCAGGCCCAGTCGGAGGTGCGCTCGGCGCTGGGGCGCCTGCTGGCCGTGGCCGAGAACTATCCCGACCTGAAGGCCAACCAGAACTTCCTGGAGCTTCAGGCCCAGCTCGAGGGCACCGAGAACCGCATCGCCGTGGCGCGCGCCGACTTCAACGAGGCGGCGCAGCGCTATAACGTCGCCGTGCGCCGCTTCCCGGCCAACCTGGTCGCCGGGCTCTTCGGCTTCGACCGCAAACCCTATTTCGAGGCCGCCGAGGGTGCGGAGGCCGCTCCCAGCGTCGCGTTCTGACGATGGAGCGTTCGAAACGCGGCGGCTACGCGCTCGGCGCCGTAGCCGCCGCATTCTATGGTCTGAACCCGCTCTTCGCCCTGCCGCTCTACGAGGCGGGCCTCGGCACCGACTCGGTGCTCTTCTACCGCTATGTGCTGGCCGTGGCGATGCTGGGAGGGCTCATGCTCGTCAGGCGGCAGTCGTTCGCCGTCCGCCGCTCGGAGATCCTGCCCCTGGCGGCCATGGGGCTGCTCTTCTCCTTCTCGTCGCTCTTCCTCTTCCTGAGCTACCGACACATGGCCGCCGGTATCGCCTCCACGCTGCTGTTCCTCTATCCGCTGCTGGTGGCGGCGATCATGGCCGTGGGCTTCCGCGAGCGGACTTCGGCAGCCACCCTCATCGCCATCCTGCTGGCGCTGGCCGGCGTGGGGCTGCTCTACCGGGGCGGCGACGGGGAGACGCTCTCGATGGCGGGCGTCGCGCTGGTCTTCCTCTCGTCGCTCTGCTATGCGGTCTACATCGTGGGGGTCAACCGCTCGTCGCTGGCCTCGTTCCCGACCGAGAAGCTCACCTTCTATGCGCTGCTGTTCGGTCTGAGCGTCTACGTGGTGCGCCTGCGCCTGGGGCTCGACCTGCAGGCCGTGCCTACGCCCGCGCTGTGGGTCAACGCCGTGTCGCTGGCACTGTTCCCGACCATCCTGTCGCTCGTGGCCATGGCTGCGGCCATCCACCGCATCGGCTCGACGCCCACGGCGATCCTCGGGGCGCTGGAGCCCGTCACGGCGCTCTTCTTCGGCGTCGTGGTCTTCGGCGAGCAGCTCACGCCGCGCATCGTAGCCGGCGTGTCGCTCATCCTCTTCGCCGTGCTGCTGGTCGTGGCCGGCGGCACGATCGCCGCGCATCTCCCGTTCAGAGGCCGCGTGGCGCACCTGCTGCACCAGCCCCGGCGGGCGCGGTAGGCATCCGGTCTGAGCACACGAAAAAGGGGCACCCGTCGGGTGCCCCTTTTTCGTCGCTGTGCGGTTGTCACATGCGCCCCTTCTCCTCCGTGGCGCCGCTCTCTACGCTCTTGTTGCGGAAGGCCTTGCCCGCCTTGAAGTGGTAGACGAAGGAGGCTTTGAAGTAGCGGTTCGACCACATCTGACGCATGCGGACGCTGCGCTCGAAGCCCTCGCCGCGGGCGCGGACCGTCTGCCCCTGGTCGAGCAGGTTCTCGACCGACGCGGCCGCGGTGAAGCGCTCGCCGAAGCGCTTCTTGACCCCCGCCGAGAGGCGGTGCATCGGGTCGACGGTCGCCGAGCCGAACGTCATGCGGCCCTGGAAGCGGTAGGAGAGGTCGATGTAGAACTTGGCGGGCAGGGTGAAGGTGGCCGCGGCCCGCGCCTGGACCATGTTGCGGAAGACCTCGGGGGCCGATCGGTCGAGCCGCTCGCCGCGCCGCATGTAGGTGGCGTTGACGTTAAGCGACATCCACTTGGCGGGCCGGAAGGGGAGGTTGGCCGTGAGGTAGTAGGCCTCCGTGTCGTCGTAGTTGACCCACAGCGCGCCGAGCATGTCGGGGTTGTCGGCGTCGGCGGCGATCGTCTGGTTGATTTCGTCGCGCTGGAGCGTCGCGCCCGCCGTGAGCGTGTATTTGTGCGCGAGCACCAGCGTGAGGCTCACGTCGTCGGAGTAGGCCGGGGCGAGGTGCGGATTGCCGACCTGGTAGGTGTAGTCGGAGATCTGCATGCGCCGCGGCGAGAGGTTCCAGAAGCTGGGGCGCTGGATCGTGCGGGCATACTGCGCGATGAGCGTGTAGGCGCCGTCTTCGGTCAGCGAGTAGGAGAGGTTGGCGTTGGGGAAGAGCGAGAAGTACTCCTGTCGCGCCTCGCCGCCGCGGCCGCGGGTGGAGGTGTACTCGCCGCGGATGCCCGCCACGAGGCTCCAGCGTCCGAGGTCGGCCGTTGCGATGCCGTAGAGCGCCGCGATGTTTTCCACGTAGTCGTAGGCGTAGCTCTGGGCGTCGTTGCGCAGCCACTCCTCGCCGCGCAGCCACTCGTAGAGGGCGTCGTTGCGCATGTCGTTGCGGGTGTACTTGGCGCCGGCCTTCAGGCTCCAGCGGGGCGAGAAGCGCTTCTCGAGCGCGAGCGTCAGTGCCGCCACGTCGTAGGTGCTGCGCGTGTCGTTGCGGTAGAGCGAGTCGACCGCGGCGGCGGGTGCGGGCGGCGTGATGCGGCTCGCGTTGTCGTAGCCTGCCAGCGACTTGCGGTGGAAGTAGTCGCCCAGCACCTTGAAGGTCGAGCCCAGCGTGTCGATCTTCCAGATGTAGTTGAAGGTGGCGTTGTAGCTGTCGGAGCGGTCGCGCCCGAGGTAGCGGCTCTCCGTCGAGGTGGCCTGGGCGGCCGCCATCCGGGAGCTGGTGCGGGTATCCTCGGGCTCGCCCGAGCGGTAGTAGGCCAGCTCGGCGCCGATGCTGTGGCGGTCGCTCAGCTCGTAGACGGCGCTGACGTTCGCCCCGCCGTTGCGGTTGCGGGAGGCGATCTCCGATTCGGCCGCGAGCTGCTTGTCGCTGCCCGTGTAGAGCGTTCGTTCGTTGGAATATACCTTGTTGCTGCCCAAGTAGCCCCATACCGACGAGAGGTTGAGGTCGAGGCGCCCGCGGTGGTAGGCCAGGTCGCCCGAGGGGACCCACACGTTGGCCAGGCCGCTCTGGTCGGTGCGGATGCCCACCGAGCCCTGGATGCCGTCCTCGCGCCGCCGCTTGAGGGTGATCTTGATGATGCCGCCCGACGAGTCGGCGTCGTAGTCGGCGCCCGACGCGGGCACCACTTCGATCTTTCTGATCTCCTCCGCGCGCAGCGAGCGCAGGTAGGTGAGCAGCTGCTCGGGCTGCATGCGCAGCTCGCGGTCGTTGACGTAGACCTTCGACCCCGACTTGCCGTTGACGGTGATCTTCTCGCCGTCGATCCAGACCCCGGGCGCGTGCTCGAGCAGCTCCACGCCGTCCTTGCCCAGCGCCGCGGGCGAGTTGGCCACGTCGACCACGAAGCGGTCGGCCTCGCGGCGGATGAGCCGGGCCTCGACCACGACCCCGTCGATGTCGGTCGACGAGGGCTCCAGCACGATCTCGCCCAGGTCGTTGCGCTCCTCGATCCGCACCGGCCGCTCGATGGTCTCGTAGCCGAGGAACTGCACCACGAGGGTATAGTCGCCCGCCGGGACCTTCAGTTCGAAGCGGCCCTGCGCGTCGGTCGACATGCCGGCCTGCTGTTCGGTGCCGCGCAGCAGCACCACCGAGGCGTAACCCACTCCCTCGCCCTGCGGGTCGACCACGCGGCCCGTGGCGGGGCATGTGTGCGCCGCCAGGGCCTGGGCGGCGGCCGTTGCGAGGATCACGATCAGGAGAACAATTCGTTTCATACTATTCCGTTTGATTGTTATGTTTGCTTGCGTTGTTATTCGATGGTGCAAATATATGTAAATTTATTTGTATTATGCAAAGCATAGTAGTGTTTATTTCCGAAAATTTTTCACACAAATATATATATGCGGCGAATAGATATGCTTTGCGCGCGGTTCTCTTCGCTGCATGGCTCCCGAGAGGCGGGCGGCGGACGCGGGGCCGGGTAGGCGGTGCGTGAGGTGTTGCGGCCGAGGTGGCGAGCTGCAACGGGTACGGCTGGCTGGCAGGGCGCGTGAGGCAGAGGCGTGCGGTTGGGCGGCGAGTGGGGTAGTGGTGGGCGGAGCGAGTCGTCGGTCGGCGGCTGGGCCGACGGACAGCCGGACAGCGGGCGCACCCGGCAGCTGCGGGGACGCCGGGCGAGGCGCCGAAAAGCGCGAATCGGAGCCGTTGTTGAAAAATCGCGGCGGTCCGATTCGGCCCGATTCGCAAAAAATGTTTAATTTTGCACGATTGAACCCTAATCCCGCCGAAGATGCTGAGTGCCCTATACTACCTCTTCCTGGTGCTGCTGTGCACTGTCTTTATGATTCTGTCTGCCGTGGCGCTGGTCGTCTGCGCCCCCTTCGACCGGGGCCGCCGCACGGTGCACGAGCTCTCGCGCGTGCTGGTGCGTATCTTCTTCGCCGTTCCGCCCCGCTGGCGGCAGCGCATCGAGGGGCTGGAGCACGTCGACCGCAGCCGGCCCTATGTCATCGTGCTGAACCACAATACGGTGGTCGACATACCGGCGCTCTACTACCTCCCGCTCAACTTCCGCTGGGTGTCGAAGCGCGAGGTGTTCCGCGTCCCCTTCTTCGGGCAGTTCCTCGTCCTGCACGGCGACATCTGCATCGACCGCGGCCGCGCTTCGGAGGCGATGGCGCAGCTGCTGCGCGAGGGGGGCAAGTGGCTCGGTCGCGGCGCCTCGGTGGCGATCTTCCCCGAGGGCACGCGTTCGAAGGACGGCGAGATCCGCCGCTTCAAGGCCGGCGCCTTCACGCTGGCCAAGGAGGCCGGCGTGGCCGTGCTGCCGGTGGTGCTGGAGGGCACGCGCACGCTCATGCGGCCGAATCTTCTCTTCAACTGGGGCAACCGCATCCGCATCCGCGTGCTGCCCCCCGTCTCGGCCGATGAGGTGGCCGCCTCGGAGGTGCATGAACTCATGGAACGCACGCACGCTGCGATGTGCGACGCGCTGCGGCGGATGCGCGAAACCAACTAACCCGAACTATGGCAGATCTACTCGATAATAAGAATACGGGCGACTACGGCGACGACGCCATCGTGACCCTCTCGCCGCGCGAGCACATCCGGCTGCGTCCGGGTATGTACGTGGGTGTGGTGGGCGACGGCTCGCAGCCCGACGAGGCGCTCTACGTGCTGATAAAGGAGGTCGTCGACAACTCGATCGACGAGTTCATCATGGGCGCCGGCCGGCGCATCGACATCACCATCGAGGACAAGGTGGTCTCGGTGCGCGACTACGGTCGCGGCATCCCCCTCAAGTCGCTCTCGGCGGCCGTCGGGCAGATGAACACGGGCGGCAAGTACGGCGGCACGGCCTTCAAGAAGACCGTAGGTCTCAACGGTGTGGGCGTCAAGGCCGTGAACATGCTCTCGAGCTCCTTTACGGCCCGCTCGGTGCGCGACGGCGAGGCCCGCACGGTGGTCTTCGCGCAGGGCCTGGAGGTGAGCGATACGTGGGAGAGCGGCGTGGAGGAGAAGAACGGCACCTACATCTCCTACCGCGTCGACGAGGAGGTCTTCGGCCCCTACGACTACAACATGGAGTATGTCGAGCAGAAGATCCGCAACTACAGCTACCTGAACCTCGGCCTGACGCTCACGCTCAACGGTCGCAGCTTCGTCTCGAAGAACGGCCTGCTGGATCTGGTCAACGACACCATGACCGAGGAGCCGCTCTATGCCCCCATCCACCTCACGGGCGAGGACATCGAGGTGGTCATCACCCACGGCTCGGGCTACGGCGAGAGCTACGACTCGTTCGTCAACGGCCAGCACACGACGCAGGGCGGTACGCACCAGACGGCGCTGCGCGCGGCCGTGGCCAAGACCTTGAAGGAGTTCTACCACAAGGACTACGATCCGTCGGACATCCGCACGTCGATCATCGCCGCCATCTCGATCAAGGTCGACGACCCGTTGTTCGAAAACCAGATGAAGACCAAGTTCGGGTCGAAGGAGGTATCGCCGGGCGTGTCGGTCAACAACTTCGTGGCCGACTTCCTCGGAAAGCACCTCGACGACTACCTCCACAAGCACCCCGAGACGGCGCAGATACTTCAGAAGAAGATCGTCGAGAACGAGAAGGAGCGCAAGGCCATCTCGGGCATCCAGAAGAAGGCCCGCGAGACGGCCAAGAAGGTGTCGCTCAACAACAAGAAGCTGCGCGACTGCAAGATCCACCGCACCGACCGCAGCGAGCTGGCCGAGCAGTCGATGATCTTCATCACGGAGGGTAACTCGGCCTCGGGCTCGATCACCAAGAGTCGCGACCCCCGCACGCAGGCGGTCTTCTCCCTGCGCGGCAAGCCGCTCAACTGCTTCGGACTGACGAAGAAGGTGGTCTACGAGAACGAGGAGTTCAACCTGCTGCAGGCGGCGCTCAACATCGAGGAGGACATGGACAACCTGCGCTACGAGAAGGTGGTCATCGCCACCGATGCCGATGTCGACGGTATGCACATCCGCCTGCTCATCACCACCTTCTTCCTCCAGTTCTTCCCCGAGGTGATCCGCCGCGGCCACCTCTACATCCTCCAGACGCCGCTGTTCCGCGTGCGCAACAAGCGCGAGACCCACTACTGCTACTCGGAGGAGGAGCGGCAGCGGGCGCTCAGGCGGTGCGGCGCCTCGGCCGAGATCACGCGATTCAAAGGTCTGGGCGAGATCTCGCCCGACGAGTTCCGCGAGTTCATCGGCGAGGGGATGCGTCTCGACAAGGTGCGCATCACCAAGGACGACCCGATCCACGACCTGCTGGAGTTCTACATGGGCA